>Ga0209702_10000020_pt1 | contig 292582 bp, 297 predicted proteins | sample FRY01_FD_187210 | JGI IMG/M metagenome (GOLD analysis project Ga0209702, IMG submission 187210) | Freshwater microbial communities from Lake Fryxell liftoff mats and glacier meltwater in Antarctica - FRY-01 (SPAdes) (version 2) | ecosystem: Environmental > Aquatic > Freshwater > Ice > Glacier...
CATTGAATCAATATTAATTACCATGCCAAGCACTGTGTTGATGAGTGAGAGACCATCTGCTCCTGCATCGACAACTGTTCGGGCAATCGCTGTAATGTCAGTGACATCTGGTGTGAGCTTGGCCAAAATCGGAATCTCGCCACCGATAATTTTTCGAACTCCATCAATTGTTCGGGCCGAGGAATCTGGATCGCATGCAAAGACTAAGCCACGATTTTCGACATTAGGACAAGAGATATTCACTTCAATCGCACTAATCCCTGGTACTGAGCGAACCTTGCGCGCCAACATTGCATACTCATCGGCTGTCTCACCGGCGATGGAAACAATAATCTTTGCGCCTTGTGAAACTAACCAAGGAACATCTTGTGCCAAAAATGCATCAATACCAGGACCCTGCAGACCGATTGAGTTAAGCATTCCTGATGGTGTTTCAGCCATCCGAGGGGTTGGTCGACCATGACGTGGCTTATTCATTACTGATTTTGTGACAACTGCCCCAATATCTTTTAGGTCGAAGAACTGCGAAAGTTCCTTACCTGAACTGGCACATCCACTTGCGGTAAATATTGGATAGTCAAAGAGAGCGTCTCCGAGGTTTGTTGAAAAATTCAAAGTGCTCATACGACCACCGGAGGAACTTTGCCGACAACATCCCATGCAACTAGCGATCCATCCATTACTGGTCCATCGATACACGATCTAAGCATTTTCACGGTGCCATCACTTTGCTGAACAGGAAGAACGCACGTCATGCAAATACCGATACCACAAGCCATCGCTTCCTCTACTGCGCATTGATGCACAACTTCAGTACCGTTTGTAATATCAGAGATTGCGCGCAGCATAGACATGGGTCCGCAAGAATAAATAACATCAATGCTTCCCTCAGTTACGAGTTTTGCAATCGGGGCCGTGACCCGGCCCTGCTCCCCCATCGTGCCATCTTCGGTAAAGATCTTGAGCGTAGAGGTGCTGCGCTTCCCTTCGAGTGGTGCATAAATTTTTGACCCGGTACTAGCGCCGAGAATCATGTCGACGCGACATCCGCGGGCTTTAAGAACTTCTGCTAATCCAAAAAGTGGCGCAGAGCCATACCCTCCGCCCACTAAGAGTGCATTGACTGGTGTCGTTGGAATGCCAAATGCAGTTCCAAGCGGTGCCACAATATCAATCTCAACACCTTCACTCTGTTCGCAGAGCCACTTCGAGCCACTTCCGTGGGGTGCGACGATGAGTTCCATCGCTCCGCCAGAGGCACTTCCGTGCGTAATTCGTGAGATCGCAAACGCTCTTCGCAACACCATTCGAGATGAATCACCACCGACAGCTAGCGCCACAAAATTTCCGGGCCGGCATGCGGAAGCGAGGTCACCGATTGCGAGAATGATTTGGTAGTAAGCGCCCACTCGTTTATTACTGAGAATAGTTGCACTTATCTGCGCTGCGTTCTTATTGATCGTATTCATACTATCGACCACTCAACCAATCTTGAATCGGCTTCACATCCAGAACATTTGATTGCAGCGCAACAATACCCTGTACTGCAGCGCTAAAGCCGGCCGTTGTTGTGATGCAAGGTATACCACGTTGGATTGCAGCAGTTCTAATGGCCCAACCATCGATGCGAGTTCCGCGTCCAACTGGAGTATTAATCACGAGATCAATGTCTCCCGCGTTGAGCAGATCAACGATTGTCTTCTCACCGTAAGGGCCTACGCCTTGAGAATTTTTACGCACCTGGACACAAGAAATTCCATGCTCAAGTAAATAAGAAGCTGTTCCTTCGGTGGCAAAGAGTCTAAAGCCCATAGCCGAAAGATCCCTGGCTGGGTTAATACCCGACTCTTTATCTTTATCGGCTAATGAAATAAATATCGCACCACTTTTTGGAAGTGATCCGAAAGCACTGATCTGACTCTTGGCATAGCTTGCACCAAAAGAATCTGAAATTCCCATTACTTCACCAGTTGAACGCATCTCTGGACCAAGGACTGCGTCAACACCACGCCCATCGGTTCTGCGAAAACGATTCCACGGAAGCACGGCTTCCTTGACTGAGATTCCTTTTGCGACGCCATCGCCAGTTGCCGGCAAGAATCCTTCCTCACGTAACGTGGCAATTGAAACCCCCATTGAGATTCGGGCGGCCGCCTTAGCAAGTGCAATGCCAGTTGCCTTTGAGACAAATGGGACGGTTCGCGAAGCTCGCGGGTTGGCTTCTAAAACATAAAGAATTGAATCTGCGATTGCGAATTGGATATTTATCAATCCGCGAACACCAACACCTTGGGCAATCTTGAGCGTTGCCAAACGAATTGACTCTAATTGCGAATCAGAGATAGTCATTGCGGGAAGAACGCAAGCACTGTCACCGGAGTGAATTCCGGCTTCTTCAATGTGTTCCATAACGCCACCTAAGAAGAGTTCATCACCATCGTAGAGAGCATCGACATCGATCTCAATCGCACTATCCAAGAAGCGATCAACCAATACCGGATGATCGGGAGTGATATCGGTCGCTCTAGCGATGAAGGAAGATAGAGCCGCGTCGTCATAGACAATTTCCATACCGCGCCCGCCTAGTACAAAAGATGGGCGTACCAAGACTGGATAACCAATACGAGTAGCAATTTCCAGTGCCTGCATCTGAGTAGATGCCATACCAAACTCGGGCGCAATCAAAGCTTGTGCATGCAAAACATCGCCAAAAGCTCCGCGATCTTCCGCCAAATTAATCGCCTCAGGACTTGTCCCAAGGATTGTGACGCCGGCTGCTTTAAGTCCGGCTGCTAATCCAAGCGGAGTTTGACCACCAAGTTGAGTGATCACACCAAGTACCGGCCCAGCCAGCGTTTCAGCATGAATGACCTCTAGTACATCTTCTAAGGTGAGAGGTTCGAAATAGAGACGATCACTTGTGTCATAGTCGGTCGAAACTGTCTCAGGATTGCAATTGATCATAATTGTTTCATAACCAGCCTCACGAAGAGTGAAGGATGCATGAACACATGAGTAATCGAATTCGATTCCTTGCCCGATGCGATTAGGACCGCTACCTAAAATAATCACTGCCGGCTTAGTTCGCGCCTTGACTTCACTTTCTTCTTCATAAGATGAGTAGTAATAAGGAGTGAATGCTTCAAACTCACCAGCACAGGTGTCCACCGTTTTGTACACTGGACGTACCTCTAGATGAATCCTTGCCTTACGTACTTCGTCTTCGGAGGAGCCTCGTAGCTGTGCGATCTGTGCATCCGAAAACCCATTCTCTTTTGCAAAGCGAAGAATCTCAGTTGTGAGTTCACCCAATTGGGAAATCTCACGCGCTGCGCTATTTATCATTTCAATTTGGGTGAGAAACCATCGGTCGATCTTTGTAATCTGAAAAACCTCTTCGATAGATCGCCCCGCCCACAGCACTTGTTGAACTTGCTGCAACCGATATTCAGTAGGAATTGCAATTGAATCCATTAGCGTCGTGACAGAGACCTGATTGATCTCCTTTGGAAAGGTAAAGATTGCTTCCCTTCGCTCCAGCGAACGCAACGCCTTCATAAGCGCTTGCGTAAATGATCGACCAATCGCCATCGCTTCGCCAACACTCTTCATAGTGGTGGTCAGGCGTGGATCTGCATCCTGGAATTTCTCGAATGCAAAACGTGGTGCCTTTACGACAACATAATCAAGACTCGGCTCAAAGGAAGCCGGAGTGACCTTGGTGATGTCGTTCTGAATCTCATCTAACGTGTAACCGATCGCAAGTTTGGTTGCGATCTTGGCGATCGGAAAACCAGTTGCTTTTGATGCCAACGCGCTGGAGCGTGAGACGCGTGGGTTCATCTCAATCACAATGATTCGGCCATCTTCTGGATTTACTGCGAATTGAATGTTGCAACCACCGGTTGCAACACCAACCTCTCGAATAATTTTAATAGAGAGATCTCGTAACTTCTGATACTCGACATCTGTGAGCGTAAGAGCTGGCGCGACTGTGATTGAGTCCCCTGTGTGAACACCCATTGGATCAATATTCTCAATCGAGCAAACGATTACCACGTTATCGCGCGAATCACGCATTACCTCGAGTTCGTACTCTTTCCAACCAATAATCGACTCTTCTAAGAGCACCTCGGATGTTGGACTATGTCGCAGTCCGGCTCCAGCGATTTGATTGAGCGCGGCTTCATCAAATGCAATTCCTGATCCAAGTCCACCCATAGTAAATGAAGGTCGAACGACAACTGGATAACCTAAAATCTTGGTTCCCTCGAGGACTTCATCCATTGTGTGACAAATTACTGAACGAGCAGACTCGCCTCCTACCTTTGCAACGATGGTGCGGAAAATCTCTCGATTTTCACCGCGTTCGATAGCTTCGACATCAGCACCTATAAGTTTTACTCCGTAGCGTTCGAGAGTTCCTGCTTGGAATAAACCGATTGCAGCGTTAAGTGCGGTTTGGCCTCCAAGTGTTGCCAGGACTGCATCTGGTCGCTCTTTTGCGATAATTTTTTCGATAAATTCAGGAGTAATTGGCTCGATATAGGTTGCATCCGCGAATTCAGGATCTGTCATGATAGTTGCCGGGTTAGAGTTCACCAGGATTACTCGGATTCCCTCGGCGCGGAGTACGCGACATGCTTGAGTGCCAGAATAATCAAACTCGCATGCCTGTCCGATCACAATGGGGCCGGAGCCAATAACTAGAACACTTTTTATCGATTGATCTAACGGCATTACTCCACCATCTCAGTTCGCTTAAATTTAACCATGACATCGACAAATTGGTCGAAGAGATATGAGGCATCGTGCGGACCAGCTGCTGCTTCTGGGTGGTACTGAACACTAAATGCGCCTAACTCGAGTAGTTCTAAACCTTCAACCACTCCGTCGTTCAGACAGACATGAGTAACCCGACCTGGGCCATAGACGGTTGTGAAGTTAGCATCGGTTGGAGCTTTGATTGCAAATCCATGATTGTGTGAAGTGATTTCAACTTTTCCATTTCGCTTGTCAATGACTGGTTGATTAATTCCTCGATGACCGAAGGCAAGCTTGTATGTCTCAAAGCCAAGTGCGCGTCCAAGAATCTGATGACCAAAACAGATTCCAAAAATTGGGACACCAAGGGCTAATAATTCGCGCACAACACCAACTATTACGGTCATGGTCGATGGATCACCCGGTCCATTAGAGAGAAAAACACCATCAGGGTTGATGGCAAGGATCTCTGTTACCGTTGAATTAAAGTGTAAAACGTGGGTCTCGATTCCACGAAGTGCCATCGCTCGTGGTGTTGCGGACTTGATCCCAAGATCAATCGCTACAACTACAAATTTTCGTTCACCGACTGACGACACGATGTAGGAAGTTGGTGTTGAGACCTCTTGACTGAGGAAAGATCCGCTCATCTGCGGGCTCTTTCGTACCTCGATCACCATCTCTTCTCTTGTTAGTCCGAGCGCAGAAAATATTCCTACTCGCATTGCGCCGCGATCGCGCAAGTGGCGGGTCAGCGCCCGAGTATCTATCCCTGAGATTCCAACAATATTTTGCGCCGCCATGACATCGGTCAATGACTCTTCACTACGCCAATTACTAGTGATAGGTGAAGGATTTCTTGCCACAAAGCCAGCGACCCAGATACGAGAACTCTCATTGTCTTGTGTATTCATTCCAGTATTTCCAATATGAGGCGCTGTCATCACGACGATCTGCTGGTGATAAGAAGGATCTGTCAGAGTCTCTTGATATCCCGTCATCCCCGTTTGAAAGACAGCTTCACCGAAAGTGCGACCAGTCGCACCCCAACTTTGACCCTCAAAAATACGACCATCGTCTAGCACCAGAAATGCTTTGCTCATGCGCATCTCCCATCATGGTAAACAACGTTTCCATTGAAGAAGGTAACAACAACTTTTGTCTTAAACTCCATGCCGTGAAAGGGAGTGTTCTTAGATTTTGATGCTAACTGATCTCGATCAACACGATAGGTGGAGTTTGTATCCGCAATCGTTAAATGGGCAGGTGATCCAACTTCGATTACACATCCATGGTTTTCATAACCGGCAATACGGGCAGGTGCAACGCTCATTCGATCCTGCACATCGACCCATGTCATCAGCCCCGTCTCAACCATCGTTGCCGAAATAATTGATAAAGCGTGTTCAAGTCCAAGCATTCCGAAGGCAGCTTCTTGCCATTCGCACTCTTTACTCTCTCCAGGGTGAGGAGCATGGTCGGTTGCAACAATATCGATAGTTCCATCTGCAAGTCCGCCACGTAGGGCCAAGACATCTGCTTGCGTGCGAAGTGGTGGATTCACCTTAAAGATTGGATCAAAGCCACGTGCTAATTCATCGGTGAGCAGTAGATGATGAGGAGTTACTTCAGCACTGACTTGAATTCCACGAGCCTTGGCTGCACGAATAATTTCTACACCACCAGCAGTTGTGAGATGGCAAATATGCAGTCTAGAACCCACATGCTGCGCCAGGAGGACATCTCTAGCAATGATCGCTTCCTCTGCAACTGCCGGCCAACCCTTAAGCCCTAAGAGTGCACTCACCACTCCCTCGTTCATCTGGGAATCAATTGTTAGCGAAGGCTCTTGTGCGTGCTGCGCAATTACTCCACCGAATTGCTTGACGTACTCAAGTGCTCGTCTCATTACGAGCGGATCACTGACGCAATTTCCATCGTCACTAAAGACGCGAACACGTGCAACAGAGTGAGCCATCGCTCCAATTTCGGCGAGAACTTTTCCTGCAATTCCTTGGGTGACTGCGCCAATCGGAAAGACATCCAATAGCCCAGTTGCTTGACCAAGTCGAAAGACCTGTTCGACTACTCCAGCAGTGTCGGCAACTGGAGATGTGTTGGCCATCGCTGAAAGTGCGACATAGCCGCCTTTCACACCGGCTTGCGCGCCACTAAGTACTGTTTCGGAATCTTCGCGGCCAGGCTCTCGCAAGTGAGTGTGAAGATCAACCAACCCCGAGAGAATCACACATCCGTTGGCATCAACAACGTGGCTCTCTCCGATAGCAAGATTTTCACCAACTTCTGTTATTACTCCATCACTGATTCGAATATCGCGGCCATCGCCATCGGCCAAGTGTCCACCTTTGATGAGGAAATTTCGCTGGTCGTTACTCATTATGCACCCACTTCAATCGATGTATCGCCAGCAAGAAGCAGATAGAGAATTGCCATCCGGACACTAACTCCATTTGTCACTTGTTCCAAAATTACTGATCGAGCGCTATCGGCGCTATCGGCGGTAATTTCTAGTCCACGATTCATCGGTCCTGGGTGCATTACCAACGCGTGTGGAGCCATTCTGGAGAGACGTTCTTTATTAAGTCCGAAGTAGCGCGAATATTCGCGAGCGTTTGGAAAGAAGAGTTCGCTCATTCGTTCTAATTGGACCCGCAGCATCATGATCACATCCGCGGTTTCAATTACTGAATCAAAATCGTATGCGACATCAACTGGCCAACTCTCAATTCCATATGGAATCAGTGTGGGGGGTGCGACGACGGTTACTCGGGCGCCAAGTTTGGTGAGCAGTAAAACATTAGAACGCGCAACCCGCGAATGAAGAATATCTCCGACTATTACTATTCGAAGTCCTGCCAGATCTTCCTTACCGTGAGAAAGATGTTTACGAATCGTGAAGGCATCAAGGAGTGCTTGGCTTGGATGTTCGTGGGTTCCATCGCCAGCGTTTATCACCGCGCCAGACATCCACTCGCACGCGGCCAGCCGAGCTGGAGCACCTGAGGCACCGTGTCGAATGATCACCGCATCTGCGCCCATAGCTTGCAACGTCTGCGCTGTATCTTTAAGTGATTCACCTTTGCTAACGCTCGAGCCTTTAGCGGAGAAATTAATAACATCTGCAGATAATCGTTTTGCCGCGGCTTCAAAGGAGATTCTGGTTCTAGTGGAGTCCTCTGCGAAGAGATTCACAATCGTTCTCCCACGAAGTGTCGGAAGCTTCTTCATTGGGGTGTCGCTGACCTTTGCCAATTCGTTGGCGGTATTTAAGATTGTGATCGCTTCTTCTCTGGAGATATCTGCGATAGAGAGTAGGTGTTTCATGACGTGGCCTCCCCCGAGATAGTTACTTCATCGACACCATCTAGTTCCGATAAATTAACCTTCACGCTCTGAGTCAACGATGTGGGAATATTCTTACCAACGAAGTCAGCCCTAATCGGTAATTCTCGATGGCCGCGATCTATCAGCACAGCCAATTGCACACGAGCTGGTCGACCAAGATCCCCGAGCGCATCGAGTGCGGCTCTGATAGTGCGGCCAGAGAAGAGGACATCATCTACCAATACGACAGTTCTTCCTTCAATGCCAAGGGATGGAATCGCCGTTGGCATTAAGGCACGAGGCGCTTTGAGTCGTAAGTCGTCTCGGAAAAGAGTAGTGTCTAGCGTGCCTACTTGGACGGGTGCACCCTCAATGGATTCAATTAACTGAGCCAGACGTTTAGCTAAATGCGCACCGCGTGTTGGTATGCCGAGCAAGGTAATCGTGGAGGCGCCATTATTGCGCTCACATATTTCGTGAGCGATGCGCGAAAGCGCACGTGCCATATCGGTGGCAAGCAAAACGGTATTCATTTAAATCTCCTTCCCCGACTCACTGGACGGGTCTTAAAGGATGCGGAGCAAGGCTACCACCGTCCTGGCTTGACCTGTGGATAGAAACGAGATCGCTCGGATCACCCGCAATAGTCTGCGCGTTATGAGAGTAAGCAGCAATGAGACTTTCCCAACCCAAACCGATATTGCCGACCGAATCAGGCAACTGCGACGCCAACGCGGATGGTCACTCAAAGAGGTAGCGAAACGAAGTGGCGGCAAAATTACCGCACTTGCCATGGGCGCCTACGAGCGAAGTGAGCGCTCAATTAGCCTGGCCAAACTGATCGAGATTGCCGAACTCTTCTCGCTTCCGCTCATCTGCCTGATTGCTACGCCTCTTGCTCGCGCAACCAAGAATTTAACCAATGGCAGAGTTATTTATGACCTTCGCACCCTAGCCAAGCTTCCCGAATCCGAATGGAAACGCCTGCTCACCACATATCTGCAGGAGATAGCCATGAGGCGAGGTGATTGGGGTGGAGAGGTGCTTTCGCTTCGAGCAACTGATCTTGAAAATATCGCGCTCGCACTGCAAGTTCCATCGCAGACATTTATAAGCTGGGTGGAAGAGGTGAAAATTTCGCTCGTAAAAAATTACTAGATTAGAGCGAGAGTGAACTCTTAATTGAAGCAATTCGTCCAAGAACACCGTGGATATATCCAGCCGAATTGTCGGTGCTTAAATCTTTTGCAAGAGTCAGCGCCTCGTCAATCACAATCCCATCAGCGAGATCATCCACCCAAAGAATTTCATAAATGGCCAGCCTTAGAATATTGCGATCCACTGCCGGCAAACGATCCATATCCCAACCTTGGGCATAGGTGGCAATCAGTTCGTCAATCTTTCGACTGTGTTCGGAAATTCCCGCTACGAGCTTTCGGGTGTATTCGCGAATCGGCCTTGCATCTGGGCCTTCATCGGGAAGATCTCGAGAGGCCAAAGTTGCAACGAGATCTGTACTACGAATATCAGACTCATAGAGTAAATCAAGGGTCTGTTTGCGAGCTTTACTTCGAGCTGACACTAGTTGGCGCGGCCCAAATATGAACCATCTCGAGTATCCACCAAGATCTTCTCATCCTGTTTAATAAAGAGCGGAACTTGAACTTCAATCCCAGTTTCAACTGTCGCCGGTTTGGTTCCACCTGAAGAGCGATCGCCTTGAAGTCCAGGTTCTGTATATGTCACAACAAGTTCAACAGATGCTGCGAGTTCGATATAGAGCGGATTGTTCTCATGGATAGCAACAATTGCGACTGTGTTTTCAAGCATGTAATTAATTGCTTCGCCAACAACATCAGCTGAAATAGTCATCTGATCGAAGTTTTCATTATCCATAAAGACGAAATCGTCGCCTTCTTTGTAGAGGAAGTTCATCTCTCGTTTTTCAAGGATGGCAATTTCAACTTTAACGCCAGCGTTAAAAGTCTTATCAACAACTTTCCCGGTCATTACCTGCTTTAACTTGGTACGAACAAATGCTGGTCCCTTACCTGGCTTCACATGTTGGAATTCGACCACGGTCCAAAGTGAACCTTCAATATCTAAGGTCATACCGTTTTTAAGATCATTTGTTGTTGCCACGATAACGCTCCAGTTCACTTCGAAGATCAACGAACTTTTCGCATCTTCGCGGCCAGCTAGGGCCATTTACTCAGAGCGGCAGTTTACCTCAGGAAAAATTATGAAATGAGCGTCTTAAGCGCAGCCATAGCGAGAGAGTAAGAATTAGGGCCAAAACCCGAGATAGTCCCAGTTGCTACCCCAGAAATTACCGAGGTATGACGAAACTCTTCCCGCGCAAGAGGGTTAGAAAGGTGTACCTCAATCAGCGGACTTTTTAGCAACTCGGCCGCATCACGGATTGCGTAGGAGTAATGGGTAAATGCAGCCGGATTAATTATCACCGCCACCTTGGTATCTGCCGCTTCATGGAGCCATGAAATAATTGTTGCTTCGTCGTCACTCTGACGTACATCGGCTTCAAAACCGTTACTTTCAGCAGCACTTTCAATATGTGCGACAAGTTGCGGGTAAGTCATATCTCCATAAATCGAAGAATCTCTAATATCTAGTTGAGCCAAATTTGGTCCGTTAAGTACAAGAACTTTCATTGACATACCTTCTCATACGCTCGCAACATCGCTGGCTCAGATGGATTTTCTAACCGATGTGTCTTACCTATCTCGCTGATCGTGACAAATCGAAGGGTCGAGCCACGGGACTTCTTATCGAGTTTCATGGCTGGTAACAGTTCAAGCCAACTCCCTCGAGAATAGGTAGTGGGAAGTTGAAATTGAGTAAGTAGCTTGAGATGCAGATCGCAAGTATCGCCCGAAATTAAGCCAAGTTCTAACTGCAAATGAGCAATGAATACCATACCGATTGCGACACATTCTCCATGGCGAAGTTTATAGAGTGAATGTTTTTCGACCGCATGCCCAAATGTGTGACCGTAATTAAGAATTTCACGATCGAAACTCTCCTTGAAATCAGTTGAAACTACCTTGGCTTTCACCTGCACAGCGCGATAAACAATTTCTTCCTGCATTGTTTTATTCTCGCGAAGTGAGGCAAGGGATTGCGTCGCTAATAGATCCAGAATTACGGGATCGCTGATAAACCCACACTTGATTACCTCGGCTAACCCGGCTGAAAAATCTCGATCTGAGAGAGTTTCAAACCAAGAAATATCGGTAATCACTTGGATAGGTGAATAAAAAGCTCCGATTAAGTTCTTCCCATAATCACTATTTATGCCCGTTTTCCCGCCAACAGCGGCATCTACGGCACCTGCAACTGTTGTCGGGATCGCAACCCATTCGACTCCGCGCAGGTAGGACGAAGCGGCAAATCCGGCAACATCGGTGACCGCTCCCCCACCAATTGCAACAATCAAGTCGCTGCGTGTAAATCCAGCGGCAGCAAGCCAGTCCCACAATTTTATAAGCGTTGTGAAACCCTTTCCATCCTCGCCCTCTGGAATAACGAAATAGAAAAATTCACAATCACCGCTGTCAAGATTGCCAATTCTATCTTTCAAAAATTGCGTGGTTACTACTGCGCAACGAGAGCGCAAAGCCGTAAGAGTCTGCAGTTCATCTCGCCAATGATCAGTCAAGTGAACGCTGTAAGAAATCTCGGCAGTGATATCGATCTTACGACTCATAAGGAAACCTCTTCCAATTCGAACAGTCTGCGCGAAATCTTCTGGGAAATCTGAGAAGGAGATCCTTCGTCGGTTGAAATCGTAAAGGTTGCTAATTTTTCATAGATTGGGCGGCGAATATTCATCAATTCCTGCCACTTACTTCGTGGATTGCCCACCAATAGTGGTCGATCGCGATTAAAGCCCACTCGGGGAGCGGCGCTGGATAATGAGACATCAAGAAAGACAATCGGTGAACTGCACTTCTCTAACTCATCTCGAGTAGTCGCATCCATGACTGAACCACCACCAAGAGAGAGCACACCAGCAAAGGTCTTCAACTCATCAGTGACAACTTCAGATTCTAAAGCGCGAAAAAACGGTTCGCCTTCTATCAAAAAAATCTCCGATACCGACATCTTGGCGCGTTCTTCGATAATCGCATCAGTGTCATGAAATGGCGTCTCTAACCGAGTTCCAAGTGAACGACCGATAGAAGATTTACCAGATCCTGGGGGTCCGATCAGAATAACCCGGGGGCCCACTTGGCCTGCTACTGATGCTTGCGACATGGTCACTTATAACGAAGATGAGCCATATAAGAGTCAAAATTTCGTTTCGTCTCGCCCACGCTATCTCCACCAAATTTTTCAAGAACGGCCTGCGCCAATACCAGCGCCGCCATCGCTTCCCCAACGATGCCAGCAGCTGGAACCGCACAGACATCAGATCGCTGATTAATAGCTTTTGCCGGTTCTCCAGTTGCAACATCAATTGTGTCAAGTGCCTTTGGAACCGTCGAGATTGGCTTCATTGCAATACTTACTCGCAAGACTTCACCGTTAGACATTCCGCCCTCAGTACCACCAGCTCGATCTGTGCGACGTACGATCTCTCCAGCGGAATTCCTCTCAATTTCATCGTGAGCAATAGACCCTTTTCGAGTTGCAGTAGTGAATCCGTCACCAACTTCAACACCTTTAATCGCTTGGATTCCCATTAACGCTCCTGCTAGTTGCGCATCGAGTCGTCGATCCCAATGAACGTGTGAACCTAAACCTGGTGGCATGTTAAATGCCAGAATCTCACAGACACCACCAAGAGTGTCTCCATCAGAATGTGCGGCTTCAATTTCAGCAACCATCTTGGCACTTGTCGCAGGATCCGCGCAGCGCACCGGATCGCTATCGATGCGCTCAAGATCGCCACTCTTTGGAAGCGCGGTTCCCTCTGGAATTCTTACCGAACCAATTGAGACAACGTGGCTAAGAATCGTGATTCCTACGCTCTGTTCGAGAAATGCTCGGGCAACTGCACCAAGTGCGACTCGTGCCGCAGTCTCTCTTGCACTCGCTCGTTCTAGGATGGGACGAGCGTCATCAAAATCGTACTTCTGCATTCCGACTAAATCTGCATGGCCTGGACGAGGACGAGTTAAAGGTGCATTACGTGCCAAGTTTGCAATCTCACTTTCATCAAGTGGATCAGCAGACATCACCTTCTCCCACTTGGGCCATTCTGAATTGCCCACCTGGATTGATATTGGGCCACCTTGTGTTACTCCTAAGCGGATTCCACCAAGGATTGAAATTTTATCGGCCTCGAAATTTTGCCGCGCACCTCGACCAAAACCTAACCGTCGACGCGCTAAATGAAAATCAATGAATGAAGAATCAATCGTGACGTGAGCCGGTACTCCTTCAACAATTGCCGAAAGGGCCTGACCGTGAGATTCGCCTGCTGTTAACCAACGCATAGGCGTATTCTGGCAGAAATAGCGGGGTAATGTCGCACAATTTAAGTCAAAAGTGTCAGCAAGGCCGCGCTTGATATCGCAGGGGCTAACGGCAGAGACGACACCAGCATCCGAGTCCCAATAGCAACGATTGCTAGATGAAGCAGTAAAAATGCCGATAGTGCAAGTGTGAAAGATTCGATCGTCTCAAGATCTGGCAAAAGAACGAAAGCGAAGATAACGATAAGAAATTTCACATCGCCCATACCAAGACCTGCCCAACGCCATAGGAAGATCAACACAAGTAGCAGCGGCAAAAGTGCGATCGGAGAGTTGATTGACTTGAACTCGTTTAAGGTGCGAAAGATAGCGGTCGATCCAGCGAGAGTTACCAGCGCATAGTTCGGAATTCGGTGCTCCTTGAGATCAATTACTGAGATAAAAAGTGCAAATGGAAGAAATAGGTAAATCACAACCGAAGCCTAGGAGCTAGCTTTAGCTCAGAATTTATTTTTAAGTCAGGGTGTGGGTATCAACCTTGAGCAAGTAGCGGACGGAGGTACTGGGAAAGACCCTCACGATCGAGTTCTTTATCAAGTACCAGCGCAAATTGATCAATACCCTGCCAGAGAAGGAGTTCTTTTCCATTGATTACTTGGCCACCATGATCAGACCAACGTGAAGCCAGGATCGTGGGCCACGGTTTATAAATCACATCGAAGAGAACTGCGTCAATCACATCCGGAAGGTAATCGGCTAACAAATCTGCCGCCCCAGCAGGAGTAGTGTTAATGACGCAATCAAATGAAGCCAAATCAAAGTCATCTTCCCAACGAAGATACTCAAAATCTGAATCGACTACGCAGTGTTGCAACGCATCGCGGCGAGTCGAGGTCCGCCCCAGTACAGCAATCGAATCGGCAAAGCCATCGAGTGCACCAGCAACCGCGCGGGCAGTCCCGCCCGCCCCAAGAATGAGAGCGCGGGAGCAAGAAGCTACATTCGAATACTCAAGGGCCGCACGAAATCCAGATCCATCGGTGGATTCACCGCACCATCTGCCATCGCGCTTAAATAACGTATTAACAGATCCGATACGAAGCGCGAGATCGGAGAATTTAACATCGAGTGACAACGCCTCTTCCTTTAGTGGCATCGTTAATGAGAGATAGTCAAAATCATCTGACCTATCCGCGATGAAATCTTGCAACGTTCCGCTGGCCACCTCAATGGCTTGATACTCCGCCGGCAGATTAAGAAATGTGAATGCCGCATTATGAAGAGTTGGTGAGAGCGAATGAGAAATTGGAAATCCAAGAACTGCGCCACGTAACATCAATTATCTCCAAACTTGCCGGATCGAAGATTGGCCTTATAGATCAACTTCCATCCATTGAATTCATCAAAACTATCAGTAAAACGAGTGTCCCCCGGAGCGACCGTAATGAAATAGAGCCACTTGCCAGCAGCAGGATTGAGCGCCGCACTGAGGGCTAATTTTCCCGGATTACCGATTGGCGAAGGTGGTAAACCACGAGAACGATATGTGTTGTAAGGCGAATTGATCAGCGTCGATTTCGTACTCAGAAAAATCTGACCTCTTCGTTTTTCAATGTAATTAACAGTCGAATCCATCTGAAGCGGCATACCGATTCTAAGTCGATTATAAATAACCTGTGACACCTTATCGAAATCTTTCACATCACCCTCTGCTTGAATGATTGATGCGATTGTGAGCAGTTCAGGTGCTGAGTAATTGCGTACAGGCGTAAAGTAGCCAAGCGAGCTGAGTTCGGTAATTGCTCGAGCGAGAATTTGTTCTAGCGCGATCAAGGCCGGAGTTCCGTTTGCGAAACTATATTGTGCTGGGAATAAGAGCCCCTCAAGTGTGAGAAAAGGAGCGGGTATCTCAACTTTGGCAAATGCTTGCTTAACCTCGGCGATTGGATAGCCAGCCTCGACAAAAAGCTTCTCAATTTCAACCTCCCACGCACCTTCGATAATCGGAATCAGACCACCGATGCGTTCTGAGTCGAGCAACTGCGTCAGCGCTAACTCGGCACAGATTTTTTTATCAATTGAGTGCAGCCCCGGTGCGATCCCCTCAGAACTAGGATCACTCACCGCGACCCTAAAAAATGAATCGATCGACTTTGTCACGCCCTTCTCAAAGAGTTCTCTCGCAATTTGCGAACCGGACTCCCCTGCAGCTATATCTATTGACACTCTCGCAGCTCCATCAATTACATCGCAGGCATAGTCGGGTGGCGCCTTAGGGCCACGATCAATCACGCTGAGCGAAAAAATAATCAAAACCGTTGCAAGGAGAGCGGCGATCACTCTTGCAAGGGCGCCTTTATTGACGATCACGTTTGAGTCCGAATTCTAATATTGCAACTGCCGCCATTGAATCTATAAGGGTTTTTGCTCTCTTTGCATCGATGCCAACCTCTTTCAGCGTCTTAAGTGCATTGACAGTGCTGAGTCGTTCGTCGATCAGTTCGGTAGGAATGTTCGTAAGCGCATTCATTCGAACTTCAAACGCTCTCGCCTTAGTCGAGGACTCAGACTCTTGCCCGGAAAGGTTCAACGGCAATCCAATATAAATTTTTGTTGGCTCATATTCATCGATAAGTACTTTAATCTGTTGATTTAGCGATGGATCCTTTGCTAATAAGAAATCGAGCGGGGAAGAGAGAATCCCATCACTATCGCAGACCGCAACACCGATTCGAACGTCACCAAAATCGAAGGCTAAACGTCGACCGATTCGCACAATTAGTCGCCTGCGATGGATCGTTCAATAGCGCTAAGGGCCTCTGGAATCTTCGAGCCATCATTGCCGCCACCCTGGGCGAAATCATCTTTACCGCCACCGCCACCGCCAAGAATCGCACTACCAAGTTTAACGAGTCCACCAGATTTAATACCTTTAGCACGCGCACGATCGCTAGCGGCAACAACTAAGACAACTTTTCCATCTACGATGCTAGTAAGAGCTACTACGGAATCCGCATTTCTTGCACGCAGGTCTAGCGCGACTTGTCGCAGATCATCTGCTGCCAAACCATCACTAAGTGCGGAACCAATAAATGAAATTCCGTTTATCTCTTTTGCAGAGGCCAGCAACAAGGAAGCGCTAGCAAGGGCTTGCGCAGTTCTCAGCGTGGCGAGCTCTTTCTCAATATCTTTCATCTTGCTGACTAGCTCATTAATCCGGACCGGAAGTTCATCCACCCGGGCGCCTTTAATAATTTGGGTCAATGAGTTAAGCAACATATGTTCACGGGCCAAGAAATGATATGCATCGGCTCCAACGATCGCTTCGACTCGTCGCACTCCCGCACCGATCGAAGATTCCGAGAGCAACTTGATGATTCCGAGTTGCCCAGAGCGAAGCACGTGGGTACCACCGCAAAGTTCGCGCGCCCAATCCCCGACACTGACCACTCGGACACGATCACCATATTTCTCACCGAATAGCGCCATAGCGCCTAATTTCTTCGCCTCATCCTGAGACATAACCTCTGCACTGACCGCAAGATCATCAAGCAATAGCGTGTTCACTCGAGCTTCCACATCATTGAGGACGCTAACTGAGACGGCGCCGGTCGATGGAAAATCAAATCTGAATCGTCCTGGTGAATTTTCGGAGCCTGCCTGAGTTGCAGTCTCTCCTAGAATTTCGCGGAATGCTTTGTGAACCATATGTGTCGCTGTATGTGCACGAGAAATAGCGTTACGACGCTCGCTATCAATTTCTGCGAGTGAAAGTGAACCTATTGATATTTCACCTGATAGAACTCGGCCACGGTGGACAGAAAGTCCCGGTACTAGTGACTGCACGTCATCGATTTCAACCACGGTGCCATTTGCAAGAGTGATGCGCCCACCATCTGCTAACTGTCCGCCACCTTCTGCATAGAAAGGTGTTCGATCTAAAACTATTTCAACTTCGCTGCCAGCACTTGCCGCTTGCGACAAGAGGCCATCAACCAGGATGCCGGTAACGGTGGATTCAGATTGGGTTGCGGTGTAACCAACAAACTCTGAGAGTCCCTTTGCGTCGACGATCTTCTTATACTCACTGACATCGGTGTGACCGCTCTTCTTTGCCCGCGAATCAGCCTTGGCCCGATCACGCTGCTCTTCCATAAGTCGGGTGAATCCAACTTCATCGATCTCTAAACCTTCTTCGCGCGCCATCTCGAGTGTGAGGTCGAAGGGAAAACCATAAGTGTCGTGTAACTTGAAAACATCCTCACCGCTCATCAGCGTCGATTTCGTGCTCTTCAGTGATGATGCCGCAACATCAAAGATTGTGGTACCGCTCTTAAGAGTTTGCATGAAACTCTCTTCTTCAGAAGCACTCACGGAGAGAATACGAGTTGAATCTGTAATCAATTCCGGATACTGAGGCCCCATCGCCAAAATCGCGCTCTTGGTGAGCTCTGCCATGCTGGCATCATTTGTACCAAGAAGGCGCATATTGCGAATCGTTCGACGCATCATGCGACGTAGAACATAACCACGCCCCTCATTACCCGGGGTGACTCCATCACCAATTAACATCGCAGAGGTGCGTGCATGATCGGCGATTACTCGGAGCGAAATATCAGATTTCTCATTCTCCCCATAGCGAACTCCTGAAAGTTCGCTTGCACGAGTAAGAATTTGCATAGTGGTATCAATTTCATAAATATTTTCAACACCCTGCAACAGCGCTGCCATTCGTTCTAGACCTAAACCAGTATCAATACTCTTTGCTGGAAGCTCACCTAAGATCGGATAACTATCTTTGCCACCACCAGCACCACGTTCATTTTGCATGAAGACAAGGTTCCACACTTCAAGATAGCGATTCTCATCAGCAACTGGACCACCGTCGATGCCGTAAACAGGTCCGCGATCGTAATAAATTTCTGAGCAAGGCCCGCACGGTCCTGGCACTCCCATTGACCAGAAATTATCCGCCATGTCACGACGTTGGATGCGTTCCTTAGGAACACCAATCTTCTTATGCCAAATATCTGCTGCTTCGTCATCATCGAGATAGACAGTTACCCAGAGTTTCTCTTCTGGAAAACCATACCCACCCTGCGCGATTGGCTTAGTGAGCAGCTCCCACGCGAGAGTAATTGCACCTTCTTTGAAGTAGTCGCCAAATGAGAAGTTGCCACACATTTGGAAAAATGATGCATGGCGGGTTGTCTTACCTACTTCATCAATATCTAAAGTGCGAACACACTTTTGTACTGAGGTTGCCCGTTTGTAGGGAGGAGTCACTTCACCTAGAAAGAAAGGCTTAAACGGAACCATGCCGGCATTAACCAAAAGTAAGTTTGGATCGTCGGCAATCAAGGATGCTGAGGGTACGACTGTGTGGGTGAGGCCTAGCGAGTTGCCAGATTCAAAAAAGCGCAGCCAACGTGCGCGGATCTCTGCCGATTCCACGAATTAAATTCACTCAGCCTTCTTCTTCTTTTTTCCGCGACCTTTATTACTTGCGGTGGCAGAAATAATGGCGCTTGCGACTTTGAGCACCGGGCCACCTTTATCCATGAAATCGGTAGCCACTTCGCTTGCCTTAGTTGTTACTTCTTCTACATTCTTCGTAATTCGAGCAAATGACTCAAGCGGGCTATTAATCAATTCCAGAGTGCGAGTTGACTCGTTAATGAGGGGCGTTGTCTCGACTGTAAGAACTTTCAGCGAGGCACTTGCTTCATCAATAAAGCGACCGACACGAATTAACGCGTAGGCGAGTGCGATAGCGATAAAGAGCAAAGCAACGGCGCCCATGATTGTGGCAATTCCACCTGGTCCCATGCTCTTCTCCCTCGCTCTTATTCACACATTGTCGGTCTAATTCTAAGCCTACCTGATCACTTTACGTTGCGGGCGTATCTGGCTTGAAATCGATCGCACTCTCACGCCGCTGGGCCGCGGTGATCGGAGTAGGTGCACCCGTGAGTGGATCGCCACCACTTGCGGTCTTCGGAAATGCAATCACTTCTCGGATTGAGTCACTGCCAGTAAGCAGTGCACACACTCGGTCTAAGCCAAGCGCAATTCCGCCATGCGGAGGTGGACCGTAATTAAAAGCTTCAAGTAAGAAACCAAATTTACTATTTGTCTCTTCATCACTAAGTCCAATTACCCGGAAAACTTCGCGCTGAATATTCTTGTCATGGATTCGGATCGATCCTCCGCCTAATTCAGTTCCATTAAGAACGATGTCATAGGCGTAAGCCAACGCTGAAGCAGGATCAGTTGCAAAAGTTGAAACAAACTCTGGCTTAGGACCAGTAAATGGATGATGAACCGCAGTCCAACCACCGTTATCGGTTGGTTCAAACATAGGCGCATCCACTACCCAGACGAACTTCCATGCGCCTTCTTCTATGAGATTGCAGCGTTTTCCGATTTCGATTCGGACCGCACCTAGCAATTGTTGCGATGAAGATCGATCTCCTGCGGCAAAGAAAATAGCATCACCATTCTTTGCACCAACAGCGGCAGCAATGTTTTTCTGCTCATCCTCAGTAATGTTCTTTGACACCGGGCCACCCAGCGTTCCATCATCACCAACGAGAATGTAAGCCAGACCTTTTGCACCTCGTGCTTTGGCCCAGTCCTGCCAGGCATCTAGCTCGCGACGTGGGGAGTTAGCGCCCCCTGGCATCACCACTGCGCCAACGTACGGTGCTTGGAAAACACGGAATGGAGTCTCTTTAAAGAAATCTGTTACTTCTCTTAATTCATTATCAAAGCGAAGATCAGGCTTGTCAGATCCAAAGCGATTCATCGCATCGGCATAAGTCATGTGAGCGATCGGAGTTGGGATTGTGTATCCAACACTTTCACGCCAAATATCGACCAATATTTTCTCTGCCACGGCGATGATGTCGGCTTGATCTACGAAAGACATTTCCAGATCTAATTGCGTAAATTCTGGTTGACGGTCTGCCCGGAAATCCTCATCACGGAAACAGCGGGCAATTTGGTAGTAACGCTCCATTCCTGCCACCATCAATAACTGCTTAAACAATTGTGGCGACTGAGGAAGGGCATACCAACTACCTGGTTGCAATCGAACTGGAACTAGGAAATCTCGCGCACCTTCTGGTGTCGATCGAGTGAGATACGGAGTTTCAATCTCTAGAAAGTCCAAGTCATCCATCGCACGACGAATAGTTGAAGTTACCTTCGAACGAAGACGAAGGTTGGCTGCCGGACCCTCACGGCGTAAATCTAAATAGCGATAGCGCAGACGTACTTCTTCTGAAATATCTGCTTCAACTCCAGTATCAACCGGAAATGGCAATGGAGCGGATTCACTGAGGACTGTAACTTGATCAGCACGCACTTCGATCGCACCAGTGGGTATGCCAGAGTTTTCGTTTCCAGCAGGACGAGCAATGACTTCGCCAGTGATGGCCAAGCACCATTCAGCACGAAGTGATCCGGCTAGCTCTTCATCCCCAATGACAACTTGAACCGCGCCAGTTGCATCTCGGAGATCGATAAATGCAACTCCCCCGTGATCGCGCCTTCTGGCAACCCAACCTGCGAGCGTGACAGTCTGACCAATATGGAAAGCACGCAGTGAGCCTGCATCATTGCTACGAATCATGAACGTCGCTACTTTCTATTCTCTGCAAAGCTCTCTCGCCATCATTTAATGGCTTCGAGTAACTCGCCAATCTTAACGGAGGAAACTTCACCATCCGACATTCGTTTAAGTTCAACGCTCCCACTGGCTATTTCACTGTCACCAATAACAAGGGCATAAGCACTGCCTGATTTATCGGCAGCCTTCATCGCACCCTTCAGAGCGCGATCTCCGAATGCGATCTCAATTCGCAGACCGTTTTGGCGAAGATGTTCGGCAACTTCAAGGGCCAATTGCTTGGCCCCACTTCCCAGCGGAATAATAAAGAGATCGCTAGCGAATTGATTTGCTTTCAATACACCTTCGGCCTCTGCCGCCAGCAAAACACGATCGACACCCAAGCCAAAGCCGATGCCAGAAAGATCCGAACCACCCAAAGTCTTCATGAGTGAGTCATATCGACCACCTCCGCCAATACCCGATTGTGCACCGAGATCATCGTGGATGAACTCGAAAGTTGTGCCGGTGTAGTAATCAAGGCCTCGAACCATGCGAGGGTTAATTGTGTATGTAATGCTGAGTGCGTCTAAATATTCTCTCACTTCTTGGAAATTCTCTTGTGAGGTCGGAGATAGATAATCCAGTAGCAATGGAGCGCTAGCCATCTTTGATTTAATCTCTTCTCGCTTATCATCGAAGAGACGCAAAGGATTGATAAAAGCACGGGCTGACGTCGCTTCATCGAGATTAAGTGTTTCGATAAATTTAACGAGATCTACTCGGTGCGCGGCGCGAGATTGGGCATCTCCGAGCGAGGTAATCTCAAGACGGTAACGCGATAATCCAATCGATTTAAATGCGCGATCAGCAAGTGCAATAACTTCTGCGTCAATTGCCGCATCATCGAGTCCAATTGATTCAATACCCACTTGATAGAACTGGCGATAGCGACCAGCCTGTGGACGCTCGGCACGAAAGAATGCACCCGAATAAAACACCTTCACTGGTAATTGACCTCGATCAAGTGAATGTTCAATCACTGCTCGCATCACGCCAGCTGTTCCTTCTGGGCGGAGCGTGAGCGATCTTCCACCTCGATCTTCGAAGGTGTACATCTCTTTACTGACTACATCAGTTGATTCACCAACACCACGGGAAAATAGATTGGTATCTTCAAAGACTGGCAACTCCATTAATTGATAACCAGCGCTCTTGGCCGGTGCGATCAATTGATCTCGTACCCACTCAAAAGCGGCAGAGCGTGGAGGAACATACTCACTGACACCCTTAGGTGCCTGAATTTTTTCGAGCTTAACCGCTTTTGCTTCTTTCTCGACACTCATGCACGCAATCCTTTCAGATAAGGATTGGTCTTGCGTTCAAAGGCCATTGTCGTGTCCGGTCCATGTCCTGGTAAGACTCGAAGATGATCGGGCAAAGGTAAAACTTTGTTGGTCAGCGTGCGAGTCATCGCTTCTGCACTTCCACTTGGTAAGTCCGTTCTACCAATTGCACCGGCAAAGAGAACATCTCCACTGATCAACAATTCATCATTAATGGTGAACATCAGTGACCCCGCTGTATGGCCAGGTGCGTGAATTGCGGTGATATTCATGCCAACGGCTTCAAAGGTGGCGTTGTTTTTAAATTCTTCAACCCGCTTAGGTTCACTCCACGTGATCCCTTTTAAAGTTTCAGTAAACTCGCGGCCGTGCATAGTTTCAGGATGTAATAACGCTTTGCGATCCTCGCGATGAATGTATGCCGGAATGTCATACCCATCGGCCAACGGAACTACTGAAAATATGTGATCTAAATGCCCATGTGTAAGCAGCATCGCTACTGGCTTGAGATTTTCTTCCTCGATAATCATCTCGATCTCAGCGCTAATGTCAGGCATTCCTGGATCGATGATGATGCACTCTGATCCGGCGCGCTCGGCGATCACCCAACAATTCGTGGCGTACATGGGTGCAGGGTGGACTCTGATCAGCATCACCCCTCCAATCTCACAGATTCATCTCATGATCTCTCACCGTGAGCACGTTTTTGCTTGGCTAGTGAGACAGGGTACCTTTGAGCCCTACACAAGAGTTGCATTAACGAAGGCACACCGCCGACGCGCTGAAAGGGCACCCATGAGCATCGACAATACCCAGAATCCACTTCCGAATCAGAGCCCAGTTCCGGCCCAGATTATTCCCGTTATGAGTGCTGCATCAGCGCTGATCGGTGATCCAACTAAATTCGGCCGGGTAGCAGAAGATGGAACAGTATTTGTTCGAACATCATCTGGTGAGAAGGCAGTCGGTTCATATCCTGGAAAAACTGCCGATGAAGCGCTCGCATACTTTGTAAGAAAATTTGAAGCTCTCGCCTCCGATGTCGCACTCACCGCAGCGCGCATCACATCTGGTGCCATGGTCCCCGATGATGCTTATGAAGCGGTGAAAAAACTGCGTCAGCAAGTTCGTGAACTTAATGGTGTTGGAGATCTTGATGCTCTTGCTGCCTCGGTCGAACAGATTGAGCCACTTATCGAGGGCCATCGTGAAAAGTTCGAAGCTAAGAAAGCTGCCGAAAGTGCAGCAAAGGTTGCTCGACTAGCGCAGGTTCTTGTTGAAAAAGAAAAAATTGTGGCAGAAGCCGAATCCCTCTCACTTTCCGAAAGTTGGAAGACAACGGGTGAGCGCCTTAAGACTCTGCTGGATGAGTGGAAGAGTGCGCCAAGACTAGATAAGAAGAGCGATGCCGATCTATGGAAGCGTTTCTCTGCCTCTCGAAACAAGTTCGACAAGCGCCGACGTACCCACTTCGCCTCCCTTGAGGCCTCGGCGTCCGTCGTGTCGACTGCCAAGATTGCAATCGTAGAAGAGGCCGAGAAGTTGGCGACATCGACTGATTGGGTTGCAACTGCACGTCGCTATAAAGCGTTGATGGACTCTTGGAAGGCTGCCGGTCGCGGAAAGCCAAAAGATGAAGCGAAGCTGTGGGCGCGATTTAAGACGGCGCAAGATTCTTTCTTCACTGCTAAAAATGCTGATCTGGAGCGGCGTGAAGTTTCTATGAGTGCAAATCTTGAAAAGCGTGAAGTCCTGATCGTTGCGATTGAAGCGCTTATTCCATTTACTGATGCCAAGAAGGCGAAGAATGATCTGCGTGATCTTATGCGCGACTGGGAAAAAATCGGTATCACTGCCAGAGATAAGCGCGCTGCCATGGATGCTCGTGTACATGCAGTAGAGAGTGCGATCAAGGAAGCTGAGGCTGAACTCTGGCGTAAGACTGATCCTGCCGCAAAAGCTCGTGCCCAAGAAGTTATAGATCAACTTTCAACTGCTATTGCTAACTATGAAAGCGCAGCTGCTAAGGCGAAAGTAGCTGGCAATGAAAAGAAAGCAAAAGATTCGCTTGAATCAGCAGAGGCTAGAAAAGTTTGGCTTGCTGAGGCGCAGAAGAATCACGCTGAATTCAGTTAATTTCGTTTTTTTAAATCAGTTGCGGTAAACGTCGTAGACGCCTTCAACGTTTCGTACGGCAGCTAGTACTGAATCTAGATGTGTGGCGTCGGCCATTTCAAAGGTAAATTTCGATATTGCCACTCGGTCTTTTGAAGTGGTTACCGATGCGCTCAAAATATTTACGTGCTGCTCCGAAAGAGCCCGAGTCACATCGGCGAGAAGTCTGGCACGATCCAGCGCCTCTACTTGAATATTAACTAGGAAGAGTGATCCTGCACCAGCCAACCATTTCACCTTTACGATCCGCTCTGATTGATGCTCACGCAAATCATCGCTGTTCACGCAATCACTTCTATGAACCGAGACGCCACTACCTTTGGTAATAAATCCTAAAATTTTATCTCCAGGTACTGGTGTGCAGCATCGAGCAAGTTTTACAAGGACATCGTCGACGCCTTCAACTTCAACTGCGGTACTTGTTCGGCGAATTGTCGCAACACCAGTTGGAATCTTTTCGATTGTCTCTTCCGGATGGGAATCATCTCCCCCAAGTGCATGTTGCAACTTTTCGATAATCGATGCTGGCGAGACGTGTCCGTCGCCGACCGCGCTGTAAAGTGCATCGATATCTGGGTAGTGCAGTTCATGGGCAAGTTCAAGCAGAGAATGGCCAGCGAAAATTTTCTGTAGCGGCAAGCCAGCTTTTCGCATCTGGCGGGCTATTGATTCACGACCAGCATCGATTGCCTCTTCGCGTCGTTCTTTTGAAAACCATGCTTTTATCTTTGATCGAGCCCGTGGACTCTTTACAAAATTCAACCAATCTCTGCTTGGGCTGGCAGTCAGTGATTTATTCGTGACTACTTCAACAACATCGCCATTAACCAGACGGGTCTCTAGCGGCACCAAACGACCATTTATCTTTGCGCCAGCGCATCGGTTTCCAACATCAGTGTGTACTGAGTAGGCGAAGTCCACCGGCGTTGAACCACCTGGCAGCGCAATCACACTTCCTTTTGGTGTAAAAACAAATACCTCAGGACTCCCAAGATCAAAACGTAACGCCTCCAAAAATTCAGAAGGATCCTCAGTCTCCTTCTGCCACTCGTGCAACTGTTTCAGCCACATCATCTCGGGTGATGTCGAAGCCACATCAGCACCCTCTTTGTACTTCCAATGTGCCGCAATTCCGTACTCTGCTCGAGAATGCATTTCATAGGTTCGTATCTGAATCTCGACCGCTTTCCCGCTTGGTCCAATCACGGTCGTGTGCAGTGATTGATAGAGATTAAATTTAGGCATTGCGATGTAATCCTTGAATCGCCCGGGCACTGGACTCCATCTTGCGTGGATCGAGCCAAGAACTGCGTAACAATCACGAACATCATTGACTAGCACTCGAATCCCAACAAGATCGTAGATATCGTTGAACTCACGTCCGCGAACTACCATCTTCTGATAAACGCTATAGAAATGCTTCTGCCGTCCAGTCACACTGGCTTCGATTGCATCGCTGGCTAAATCTGTCTTCACCGCATCGATCACTTCATCGGTAAGGGCTGCTCTTGCCGGTGAGCGTTCGGCGACTAATCGTGAGATTTCAGCGAATTTCTTAGGCTCTAAGACTTCAAAACTTAGATCCTCGAGCTCCCACTTAAGAGCGTTCATACCTAGTCGGTGTGCAAGGGGTGCGTAAATATCTAACGTTTCGCGTGCTTTTCGCTCTGCATTCTCCCCCGAAACAAATTTCCAAGTACGAGCGTTATGCAACCTGTCGGCGAGCTTGATCACTAGTACTCGAATATCGCGTGACATCGCGATCACCATTTTGCGGACCGTCTCAGCCTCAGCGGTGGGACCGTAGGTAAGTTTGTCGAGCTTAGTTACACCGTCAACCAGCGACGCAATCTGAGTTCCAAAGTCAGTGCGCAGTTGATCTAAGGAGTACGGGGTATCTTCCACCGTGTCATGTAAAAGTGAGGCAATGATTGTTTCTTCATCTAGCCCAAGTTCGGCGAGGATAAGCGAAACCGCAACTGGGTGAGTGATGTAATCCTCACCTGATTTACGCAACTGACCGGTGTGAGCCCCAAAAGCAACTTGGTATGCCCGTTCGATTTCAGCAACGTTTGCAGAGGGGTGGTGGCCCAGCAACGCTGTAGTCAGCGGCGCTAGTAGATCATCCATAGAACGAAGGGTTACTTGCGCCCTTTGCGCTTTGGTTGATTACGTGGACCGCGACGATTCTGCGTCGATGTTGGGGCTGGAATTTCATTAGCGGTTACGCCAAGTCCCGGCGCTACAACTGACCCACGGGCATTGACGCGCTTTGCGAGTGCAATCATTGCCGGCTCTTTTTCGCGCAGTTGAGCAAGCAGAACTGGTGCAATAAAGATCGAAGAAAAAGTACCTACGATCATTCCGATAAAGAGTGCGAGTGCAATGTCTTTGAGTGTTCCAGCACCTAGTAAACCGCCGCCTACGAAGAGAATCGATGCCACTGGAAGTAGTGCAATAATCGAAGTATTTGCAGAACGTACAAGCGTCTGATTAACCGAAAGATTTGCGGCTTGAGTAAATGTCATCTTGCTGGTTGAAGTGATCGATCGAGTGTTTTCACGAACCTTGTCAAAAACAACAACTGTGTCATACAACGAATACCCGAGAATCGTTAAGAATCCAATTATCGTGGCCGGCGTGACATCAAAGCCAACGAGAGCATAAATTCCAACTGTAATAAATACGTCATGAAAGAGAGCAAAGATTGCGCTGATAGCCATCTTAGGTTCAAAGGTCATCGCCAAGAAGATCATAATCACAATCAAGAATGCGATAAGACCATAGATTGCCTTCTTGGTGATCTCAGCTCCCCACGATGGTCCAATAATCTGAGCATCAATCGAGTCAGCCGTCACACCAAATGTGGTAATAATTGTTGATTCAATCGCATTCGATTGCTCGGTAGAGACCGACCCTGTCTGTACTCGTAACTTATTACCGTCAATGCTCTGGACGATGATCTCACCAGTGATGCCAGTCTTTTCAACGGCGGTACGCGCTTCTTCTACTGTTGCACTAGAGGTAAATGTGTAGGAGGTTCCGCCCTTGAATTCAATTCCCAAATGCAATCCTTGGAACACAAGTGCCCCCATGGAGAGCATGAACAGCACTGCGGATACTGAGTACCACTTCTTCGCGTTGCCTACGATGTTAAATGACTTCTCTCCAGTGTAGAGACGTCCACCAAAACCTATAGCTGATTTCATCTTTAAGCCTCCACTGTTGAAGTTGAGCGAGATACACCAGAACTCTTATCGGAAAGACCAGAAAAACGATGTCCGGTGTTGAAGAATTTAACTCTAGCCAAGATAGTCATCAGTGGCTTTGTGAAAATATAAACGATGAGCAAATCGACCAACGTTGTGAGGCCAAGTGCGAATGCAAACCCACGTACTCCACCGACGGCAAAGTAGTAGAGCAGAACTGCAGCGATGATCGAGACAGCATCCGCAACGAGAATCGTGTGACGCGCCTTTACCCAACCGCTTTCTACCGCTGAACGTAGTGAACGGCCTTCGCGAATTTCATCACGAATACGTTCAAAGTAGACAATAAAGGAGTCGGCGGTGATGCCGATCGCTACAATAATTCCGGCGATACCAGCGAGGGTAAGAGTGAATCCAATGACCTCACCAAGCACAAGTGCTAGCAAGTAGATCACCAGAGCTGCCGCTGCCAAAGAACCTGCAACGACAATACCGAGTCCTCGGTAGTAGAGGAATGAGTAGATAACAACAAGAATCAAACCAATGGCACCAGCGAGCAGACCTGCATTAAGTTGATCACCACCAAGGGTTGCCGAGACTTGTTGTACTTCTCCACGATCAAATGCCAATGGCAATGCGCCGTACTTGAGTACGTTCGCTAAATCTTGCGCCTCTACTTGAGTAAATGAACCAGTGATCTGCGCAGTTCCTGATGGAATCGCCTCTGTAATTCGAGGGGATGATTGAACAATTCCATCGAGCACAATAGCGACTTGATTATTTGGTTCTGGCAGTGAAGTCACGCGAGCAGTGATTGCACCGAATGCTTTTGTACCTTCGTTATCAAATGTTAGCGAAACAGTCCATGCGCTACCGGCTTGGGTATCAAGCCCAGCTGAAGCTTCTGAAATTTGGCGACCAAGAACTTCAGCTGGTGCCAAAATGTATTTAGTCGACCCATCTTTCGAACACGCTGTAATTGGTGCATTTGGGTCATCACTTCCAGTTCCTTGCAAGCTGGCCGCGTTGCTGCAATCTAACTGCGCAAACGCTTGATTGAGCGCATCAGAGACGCCGCCCACTGGGGTCGCAGCCGTTGAGGTATCGGCAGAATTTGGAATGCCAAAACTTGTTGCTAAGACTTGTCGGAAACGTAATTCAGCCGTTTGTCCTACGAGTTCAACTACTCGTCGACCATTTTCGCCAGGTACAGAGATCACAATCTGGCGATTGGTACCACTACCTTGTGCGGAGACTTCGCTCTCAGCTACACCGAGTGAGTTCACGCGCTGTCGAATAATCTCTACCGCCTGATTTATCGCCTCCGCCGTAACTGCTTCACCCGCAGCAGATGCTCGGGGTTGCAAAGTAACGCTGGTTCCGCCGCGAAGATCTAGGCCGAGGCGAATCGAGGTCGCATCGGTGATAAACGCGGTCGCACCCAACGAGACCAAGATCAGCGCGAGGATCGAGAGTGATCGTCCGGGACGGGTTGTCGTCTTAACAGGTTTAATAGGAGTGGACATAAGAGCAGAGTCTAGGCCACCGCTTGCAGTGCTCCCACCTTTTCCATTGGGTGGCAAACCGTGCGAATTTACTCGGAATTCTCGTCAAACAAGGTGGCCATACCAGCCGGCGGTTTGATTCCGAGGTGGGCATATCCAAGATGGGTAGCAATTCGACCCCGGGGCGTTCTTGCAATAAAACCATTACGGACCAGAAATGGCTCGGCAACTGCTTCTACGGTCTCGGTCTCTTCCCCGACAGCGATAGCCAAGGTTGAGAGCCCAACCGGGCCGCCACCAAATCTCTCAATCAGAGCAAGTAGGACTCCACGATCAAGGCGATCAAGGCCCAGCGCATCAACCTCGTACATCTCGAGCGCATCGAGGGCGTGCGTGTGTGTCAAAGCTGATGAGCCACGTACTTGCGCGAAATCGCGGACCCGACGAAGAAGTCGGTTTGCTATTCGCGGTGTGCCACGAGATCGGCCAGCAATTTCAGTAACCGCTAATTTCTCGATCGTAAGTCCAAGCAGCGTTGCACTTCTAGCGATCACGCTTTCGAGTTCTGAGGCTTCGTAGAAATCGAGATGCGCAGTAAATCCAAAGCGATCACGGAGCGGACTTGGCAATAGTCCCGCACGTGTAGTCGCTCCTACCAATGTGAAGTGTGGAAGCTGCAATGGAATCGCAGTGGCCCCTGGGCCTTTACCGACAATGACATCGACTCGAAAATCTTCCATCGCTAAGTACAGCAATTCTTCCGCAGGTCTTGGCAGGCGATGTATCTCATCTAAAAACAAAATCTCACCTTCAACGAGTGAAGAGAGAATCGCTGCTAAGTCACCAGCATGTGTGATCGCTGGACCACTCGTAATTCGAATCGGTGTATTCATTTCAGCGGCCAAAATCATGGCAAGTGTGGTTTTGCCAAGACCAGGAGGTCCCGATAACAATATGTGGTCTGCGGCAGCACCACGATTACGGGCTGCTGTCAGCAGCACATCTATCTGTTCACGAACTCGATGTTGACCAATAAATTCATTGAGCGATTTTGGACGAAGCGCATTCTCAGATGTCGATTCCTCACCTATTGGGCGCGGGTTAACTACTCGGTCATCGCTCATGAAGTACGTCCTCCAGATAGCGCAGCCTTAAGTAATTCAGAGAGATCTGCCGCGGCCGGATCAATCCCACGCTCTGCATAATCTAAGGCAACTACAGAAAGTGTTGCATCTGCATCCTTTGCTGAATATCCAAGCGAAGTCAGTGCACCCAAAAGTTGTTCGCGCCACAGCGCAATATGTGATGTCGAGTGCGACGAAGATGATCCCGTCGAAGTGAGCCTGCCCTTAAGTTCTAGCAAAATTCGTTGGGCGCCTTTCTTACCGATGCCTGGAACACTTGAAATAATCTCAACGGATTCTGCCGCTATCGCTTGACCAAGTTGCTCTGGCGCGAGGTGTGCCAAGATAGAAAGCGCTACCCGAGGACCGATTCCAGATACTGTCTGAACTAATTCGAAGGTCTCACGTGAAAGTAGATCAATAAATCCATAGAGTGTCATCGAATCTTCACGGACCACTAACGAGGTGTGGATTGTGAGAGTCGAGCCTAAAAGAAGTGTTGCACTTGTCGCTGGCGTGACGTTGATTGAGTATCCAACTCCCCCAACATCAAGAATGATTTTCTCAGGTGTAATGCTACGTACATCTCCAGTGAGCATTGCAATCATCGTTTAACCAAGCCCGATATTCGGGCCTTTTCCTTTGCTAGGGCGACCGCAATATTATTCGAGGCACGGCCACGCCAAATGTTGCAGATCGCAAGTGCAAGTGCGTCAGTGCTATCAACTGGCTTCGGTGCTTCGGCAAGTTGCAGAATTCGAACAACCATTTGCGCGACCTGTGATTTATTTGCACGACCATTTCCAGTCACCGCAGCTTTGACCTCACTCGGAGTATGCATGATCACTGGAATCTGACGCTTGGCTGCAAGTAAGAGTGTAACGCCAGCTGCCTGACCTGTGCCCATAACAGTTCGCACATTGTGTTGCGAAAACACTCGCTCGACCGCGATTACATCAGGTTTATGTTTATCAATCCACTCAATCAATTCCCCTTCAAGTTCCAGCAATCGGATTTCAAGTGGTTGTGATGGCGCAGTCACGATGACTCCGACATCAATTAATCGCAGCGCAGACCCGGCAACTCCTTCAACGACACCGATACCACATCGGGTGAGTCCTGGGTCAACGCCAAGAACTCGAATTGAAGTCGCACTCATAATCGTCAAGGGTAGACCCTCAGAAAATTACTTAGGAAAGGCTCGCCATGACCTCATCAGAAACATCAAAATTACTATAGACATTCTGCACATCGTCGAGTTCCTCGATTGCATCGATGAGTAAGAAAACCTTCTGCGCACCTTCGACGTCAAGATCGATTTGCATGGATGGTAGAAATAATGAATCTGCTGAATCGTAATCAATCCCGGCACTCTGCAAAGCAGTACGCACCTTTACTAAATCGGAGGCTTCAGAGACAACTTCGAAAGATTCACCAAGATCATTTACTTCTTCTGCGCCAGCTTCTAAAACCGCCTCTAAAATCGACTCTTCGGTTGATCCATCTTTCTTCGCAACGAGAATTACACCCTTGCGATTGAAGAGATAAGAAACCGATCCTGGATCTGCCATCGAACCACCATTGCGCGTGACTGCTACCCGCACTTCGGAGGCAGCGCGATTTCGATTATCGGATAAACACTCAATCATCAACGCAACACCATTTGGTCCATAGCCTTCATACATAATGGTCTGCCAGTCAGCACCACCAGATTCCAAGCCAGCGCCACGCTTCACGGCGCGCTCAATATTGTCAGCTGGCATCGAGTTCTTCTTAGCTTTTGCGATTGCATCAAAAAGTGTTGGGTTGCCTTCTAGATCTGGACCACCATTTCGGGAAGCAACTTCAATGGCTTTAATAAGCTTGGCAAAATTCTTTGCACGACGACCATCAATTACAGCCTTCTTATGTTTGGTCGTTGCCCACTTGGAATGGCCTGACATGGTGAATCTCCTCAATCATTTCAATCAAATCTAGTGGCCCTACTTTAGCGCGCCTGGCAGACCTCATCAAAGAAGTATCGATGTACCTGTAAATCTGACGTTAATTCTGGGTGAAAGGACGTTGCCAGTAAGGCTCCTTGGCGAACGGCGACCGGATGCGACTGCCCATCTTTGCCAACAACCTCCGAGAGCGTGATCACTTCTGCCCCAGTCTGCTCCACCCAAGGCGCACGGATGAAGATCGCCGGAAGTGGAGTTCCTAAAAAGTTCAATTCACTTTCGAAGGAATCAACCTGTAGCCCAAATGCATTTCTGCGAACGCTCATATTAATCCCGCCGAAAGTCTCTTGCCCAGGCGCGCCATCAAGAATTCGATCAGCCAGCAAGATCATTCCTGCACAAGATCCATAAACCGGCATGCCGCCCGCAATTTCTTTCTGTATTGGCGCAAAGAGTTCAAATACTTTTGCTAATTTGGCAATCGTTGTTGATTCTCCGCCGGGCAAAATCAGCGCGTCGCAAGAAAGTAATTCAGAAGCGCGACGTACTTCAATCGGATCGTGACCGCACTGTGCAGCGGCCGCAAGGTGTTCTCTAAAATCACCTTGCAGTGCTAAAACTCCAACCTTCACAAGTCTTTAGCTCACTGGCAGAGAACCCACGAAAAAGTGAGTTACCAACCGCGATCTGCAAGACGATGAGGTGCTGGGATGTCGGCAACGTTAATGCCAACCATTGCTTCGCCCAGACCACGAGAAACATCGGCCAAGATTTTTGCATCTTGGTAGAAGGTTGTGGCCTTCACACAGGCAGCAGCGCGTTGCGCAGGATCGCCTGACTTGTAAATACCAGAACCGATAAAGACGCCATCGGCACCCATTTGCATCATCAAAGCAGCATCAGCTGGTGTTGCAATCCCGCCGGCAGTAAAAAGAACTACTGGAAGCTTTCCAGTCTGTGCAACTTCTTGAACGAGTGCAAAAGGTGCCTGCATCTCTTTCGCTGCTACGTAGAGTTCATCTTCGCGCATTGAGGTGAGGCGACGTATGTCACTGCCAATTTTTCTCATATGTGTCATTGCATTGGAAACATCACCGGTGCCGGCCTCGCCCTTTGAGCGAATCATGGCTGCACCCTCATTGATGCGACGGAGCGCCTCACCAAGATTTGTTGCACCGCAAACGAAAGGAATTTTAAATTTCCACTTATCAATATGGTTTTCAAAATCCGCTGGTGTGAGTACTTCGGATTCGTCGATGTAGTCAACACCAAGGCTCTCCAAAATCTGCGCCTCAACGAAATGACCAATACGTACCTTTGCCATCACCGGAATCGATACAACGGCACGAATGCCTTCGATCAAATCAGGATCAGACATGCGCGCAACACCACCTTGTGCGCGAATGTCAGCGGGAATGCGCTCGAGTGCCATCACCGCAACGGCGCCAGCATCTTGTGCGATTCTTGCTTGCTCTGCGTTGACGACATCCATGATGACGCCGCCCTTGAGCATTTCGGCCATTCCGCGCTTAACGCGTGCGGTTCCGGTCTCTTGTGACATTTCTAGGCTCCTTATTTAAACGAATCTCAGGGTATGAATTCTAGCGTTAATTGCGGATTCTTCTCGGTGAGAGCAATCCACACCTGTCCCCGCGCAAAAGTGATCTCTTCCCCCGATAGATCACTCCAACTCGTGCCGGAAAGTAAATCTGGCCGTGACCACCTGCCCTCAATATATTTGCCATCTCGCAGGATGTAGCCCACACCTGTTCCCACCGTCTCCGAAAGTGGGGTCACTCCACCAAATTTATCGCCATAAATAGACGGGACGATTTTTACCAACTGGATGACAAAGGTCGAAGCGCCATGCTGGATTCCGGATGCCGACATATTTGCTATTCCGTCATTAAAAATTAGCCAACGTCTCTGGGCCGAAGACCAACGAACTTCATACTCAGCTGCTGGCCATGAAACCTTCGCCGATGAAAGAGCGGTACCGGTTTCGATATCGTCGCTAAAGGTCCAACCGACCGATGTGGATGTCGCAATCTCGCGACCGTCGGCCACCACTTTTTCCATCAGAAGGTCTGCTCGCAAAACCATATCTGTCGGACCTCGTCGTAATGGATCTCGGGTGTAGATGGTTGGAGATTGTCGCTGGGCTCCATAATCATTTAGATTTGCGGCCAAGATAACTGGATACATTTTCGACTGCGCTCCGCTATACGCAAATACAACCCGTCCATATTGCGCCAAAATATCGATATCAGAAATTCGCGCACTTCTCACTGGTCCGATCAGTGTAGGAATTTTTGTGGAAAAGATCGCGGCAAGTCTTGTAAGTCCACCTTCAACTTGTTCAATGTAAATGACATCGGCCTGGTCGAGTCCGATTTGCGGACGCGCTGATGTTGTATCGTCGATCTTCACCACTAATACCGGACCTTCTGTACCTTCCCGGCCTGAAAGTGAGTTGTAGATAAGTTCATCCTCGATGACTTGCAAAATCACATCTTTGGAACCAGGTATAAATGCGATTACTACTACAGATAACGCCGCGATGGCGAAGAATGCTTTCCCAATTTTCTTCATTACTCGCCATCTCGAATCAGGAGCCAATCCCAGGCCCGGGATTCTGCCGTCACTCGCAGGGGCTCTCCAGTAGCGAGTGCCTTCAAATAAATGTCATAAATTTGATCAGCCACAATCGACCAATCAAAACGCTGAGAATAATCTCTGCCAGCGATCGCTAATGCTCGTCTCTTCTCATCATCTCTAAGCAGATCTATCACCACCATGGCCAATGATTGTGCATCTTCTGATTCAAAGAGCGCGCCATACTCTCCGTAACCTAACAGATCGCTGAAGGCCGGGATATCACTGGCAACAACAGCTGCTCCCCCTGCCATCGCTTCGGCGAGAATTATCCCAAAAGATTCACCACCAGTGTTAGGCGCAATATATAAAGCAATGGACTTTAAGAAATTTGCCTTTTCGTCTTCAGAGATTCGCCCTAGAAATTGAAAACGATTTCGTAACTCCGACTTTATATCTTCAGAAATCTCAGATGGATCACCGGGTCCGGCTATGAGAACTCGAACATCTGGAACGAAGCGAGAGATTATTGGAATGGCATCAATCAAAACTTCTAAACCTTTTCGAGGTTCTTCAAAGCGCCCAATAAATCCCAGTGTCGGACCCGACCATTTCTGCTCAATTTGCCCGTCACGATAACGATCTGCAAATACACCATTTGGGATTACAAATGCAGTGGTATCCATATGTTCTTGGAGTGTGTCGTATGCCGCCTGGCTCACCACAATTTTTTCGGAAAGACGGGCTATCGCTGGTTCAACAATTGATGCAATTACCCGAGTGGTTGCGCCTTTCTTTGCTTGCGCATGAAATGTTCCAACGATCGGACCCTCGCTTGCCCATAGCGCTAAGAGAGAAATCGACGGTACCGCTGGTTCGTGTAAATGCAGGATGTCGAAATTATTATCGGTAATCCAATTACGCACTCGAGCAAAGGCTGCCGGATTAAAAAGAAGTCGAGCGACGGCGCCATTAAATGGGATCGCAATCGGTTTACCAGCATTGACTAGATAATCAGGAGGATCAAACTCATCTGTAGTTGGTGCAAGAACTGAAACAAAGTGACCTTGAGCGATAAAGAACTCTGCTAGATCGCGCACATGGTTTTGGACCCCGCCAGGTGTATCCCAACTGTAAGGACAGACCAAACCAATTCTCAACTTTTTCATCTGCGCTCCACAAAATCTCGATCAACCCAGATGCGTTGCAACATATGCCAATCTTCTGGGTGTTCTCGTATTCCACGGGCAAAACTATCGGCACACAACTGCACCGATGCTCGGACTCGTGATTCTTCATCACCTTGCTTTGGAATCAGAATCTCTTCCAACTGAACGTGAATACCTTTTTCTGTATACGAGACAAAAGCGCTCACCAATGGTGACTGAGTACGAATCGCGACTATGGATGGGCCGGCCGGCATACGGGCAACACCATCAAAGAATGTAACTTCTATCCCACTACTCGAAAGATCTCGATCGGCAACCAGTGCAATCAACTTCCCCGCCCGCGCACGATTAATTAGAGTTGGAAAGGCGCGCGAGTCCAGTGGTAACACTTCCATTCCAATCGCCTCACGATATTTCAAGAAGCGTTCAAAGAGTTCGCGCGGCTTCAAGATCTCGGCGACAGTAACGAGTTGCGCGCCTTGAGTACAAAAATACGAACCAGCATGATCCCAATTCCCAGCATGAGGAAGGGTGACAACTACTGCTTCACCAGCTCTCACTCGATCCATGATCAAGTGTTCATTTTCAACTGTAACGCTCGATCTAATCCGAACCCGATCCCAATCTGGTGAGCGAAACGTCTCACGCCAATACCTCATATATGAGAGGACACCGAGATGAGTAAGTTGATCGAGCTCACTTGCACTCTTTTTTGGAAAGACTCGCCCCAGATTTGAACGAAGTCGTTGCACACTCTTTCCATTGCGGGCAAACATCCGCCCACCCATTGCCACGAATAGATTGGTTGCCATTGCCTCTGGCAATTTTCGAATCAACGACCACCCTAAGAAATAAACTCTTGCTGTGAAGAAATCTTTCACCAATCACACCCTCTTGAGCGCGGAATAAACGGTGAACATCCGCTGAAATACAGTGATGACTCCAAAAATTGAGAGTAATCCGAAGCCGACTATCAAAGCAAAATCGATACCAAGTCCATAGAGCCCGATTGCGGTGAGAGCGATCACAACACGCTCGGTTCGCTCTGCAATCCCCACGCTACATTCAATCGACAAGCTTTCAGCCTTTGCTCGGATGTAAGGAATTAAGGTTCCAGTGATTAAAGAGATGAGTATCAAGATCGCAGATAGATCATCGATATCAACAATATAAATCAACACCCCAACCAAGATTGCCGCATCCGTCGCACGATCTATCGTCGAATCCAAAAAGCCACCCCAGGTGGTTCCGATCCCATTGCTTCTCCGAGCAATCGCGCCATCAAAGAGATCACTCAGTGCAAAAAATGAGACCACTAGAGTTCCAAGAAAAAGATCGCCTCGTGGATAGAAAAAGAGCGCAGATGCGATAGTTCCAATTGCGCCAACAACGGTGACACCATTTGCGGTAATACCAAGTCGAATAGCGAGAGTGACCACCGGTGTAATTAAACGGGTGACCTGAGGCTTTAAACGTGCGCTAATCATCGTGCACATCGTAGGCTTTAACCCATGACAATCTCCACATCTGAGCCTGTGAAAATTGCACTATATGGGCATGTCAGCGCTACCCCCGTTTCGCTTGCGAAGGCGCTCGAATCTCGCGGTATCCACGTTGAAATAAATCCATCCGATCTCGCTCGGGTGGATTGTGCCATTTTTGCAGTCAATCCAGCAGCGGGAATTGATCAAGAGACAATTGCGCATTGGGAAAGTTTCAATGATTTTTTGACCCCAAGAATTTTCGTTGCACTGGCTCTACCCGGGAGCGATCTAGATTTTGACGATGCAGTACTCCTCGCAAATCGAGTTCTTGATCAGTTGGTTACACCATTCCTGGTACTGCACGGAGATGATGGTGCTCCGGTTGCTTTGATCAATCTCACTGATCTGACTGTGCGGAACTACCAAGGCGACGTAGTTGTGCTCAATGAAAGCGATCCGGAGCATAAGGAGTTAGTCGCTGAGTTCCGGGCTGAATATCTGGAGGCAGTTGATGCAATCGGTGAAGGAGCATTTAGCGCAGGCCTGCTCTTTCCAGCGATACCTATTAATTTAGATCTTGGAATCGGTCTTGATATTGTTGATGAATATCTCTCACTTTTAAATAAGTAGCTACCACGCCGTCGCTATCTCAAGCCGCGTCTGAGTAAGTAGTTGTGGCAACACCTTAGTCTTCCCAATGATCGGCATAAAGTTTGCATCTCCCGACCATCGCGGAACAATATGTTGATGAATATGTGCTGCAACCCCAGCGCCAGAGATTGCACCTTGATTCATTCCAAGATTAAACCCTTCTGGATTTGAAACTTTTCTAATGGTACGCATTGCATGAGCAGTGAGTTCGAATATCTCTACTCGCTCGTCATCTCTGAGATCAGTCAGATCTGCTACATGGCGATGCGCGCAAATAAGTAGGTGACCTGGATTGTAAGGATAAAGATTCATCACGACATACGCGCTGACTCCACGGTGAACAATCAAGCCATCTTCATCGCTCATGGCGGGAATCTCGCAGAAAGGACATGTCGCATCGTTGCCGACCAGTGGCCGATTCTCACCACGTAAGTAATCTAAGCGATGCGGTGCCCACAACCGCGCCCACGCATCTGGCATTCCAGTGGAGTCGATATAACTCATAGCTGATATCTAAACCTGAGTGCGGGCGGCGACGGTGTCGCGAATCTCCGCAATCGCCTGCGCAAGTGGAATACCGTTTTTTTGTTCGCCATTGCGATATCTAAATGAAACCGCTCCTGCGACCTGATCTTCCTCGCCAGCAATAATCATGTATGGAATCTTTTGCATCTGTGCGTTACGCACTTTCTTCTGCATTCGATCATCAGAAGCATCTAGCTCAGCGCGAATCCCCGCAGCCTTAAGCTCCTTCACTACATCGGCCAAATAATCAGCGTAGATATCAGCAACCGGAATTGCCATAACTTGAACAGGTGCAAGCCATGGTGGGAAAGCGCCTGCATAATGCTCGGTAAGTACGCCAAAGAATCGCTCAATCGAACCAAAGAGCGCTCGGTGAATCATTACTGGACGCGCTCTCGTTCCATCTGAAGCCGCGTACTCAAGTTCAAATCGCTGAGGTAGTTGGAAGTCGACTTGAATCGTGGACATCTGCCAGGTGCGACCAATCGCATCTTTTGCCTGAACTGAAATTTTCGGACCGTAGAACGCGGCACCCTCTTCATCTAAAACTAATTCAAGATTCTGCGCCAACGCCGCTTGTCGCAGTGCATCTGTTGCCTGCGTCCAATCTTCATCCGAACCGACCGACTTCGCGGGGTTGCGAGTGGAGAGTTCTAGGTAGAAATCTTCTAGACCGTAGTCACGGAGTAAATTCAAAACGAATGTCAGCAGCGAGTCCAACTCCCCTGGCATCTGCTCTTTGGTGCAATAGATATGCGCATCATCTTGAGTAAATCCTCGTGCACGAGTGATTCCATGCAAAACACCAGATTTTTCATATCGGTAGACTGTTCCGAATTCAAAGAGGCGCAAAGGTAATTCGCGATAAGAGCGACCACGTGAGCGATAAATCAAATTGTGAAAAGGACAATTCATTGGCTTCATGTAGTACCGCTGCCCCGCGCGTTTAATCGTTCCATCAGCATGATGTTCTTCATCAAGAATCATCGGCGGATACATACTTTCTGCATACCATTCGAGGTGACCTGATGTTTCAAAGAGTGCAGCTTTAGTTAAATGAGGTGAGTAGACGAATTCATATCCTTCATCTTCGTGACGCTTGCGCGAATAATCTTCCATCGCGCGTCGAACGATTCCACCCTTCGGATGAAAAACGGCAAGACCGGAACCGATCTCTTCTGGGAACGAGAAGAGATCTAACTCTTGTCCCAACCGGCGATGGTCACGCTTCTCAGCCTCTGCCAATAACTCGAGATATCCGTTGAGCTCATCTTGCGAAGGCCAAGCCGTTCCGTAAATGCGCTGCAGCATCGGATTCTTCTCCGAGCCGCGCCAATAAGCACCAGCACTTCTCATCAATTTAAATGCCGGGATCTGCTTTGTTGATGGAAGGTGCGGCCCGCGACAAAGATCAGACCACACTGGCTCGCCATCGCGACCTAAATTGTCATAGATCGTAAGTTCCGCGCCACCGACTTCAACACTCGTTTCATCATTTCCGCCAGATTTAATTCCGATCAATTCGCATTTATATGGTTCGTGGGCAAGTTCGGAAAGTGCGTCACTTTCCGTTGTTACTCGCCTACGGAAGCGTTGTCCCTCTTTCACGATCTTACGCATTGCCGATTCGATCTGCTCGAGATCACTCGGGGTGAATGGATTGGCTGGATCAAAATCATAATAAAAACCATCACGAATCGGCGGACCGATTCCCAGCGCAGTCTTCGGGAACACTTGCTGAACTGCCTGCGCCATTACGTGTGCAGTTGAGTGTCTTAAAACATTGAGGCCATCTGGTGAATCGATCGCAACTGCCTCAACGACATCGCCGTCGGCTAGCGGACTCCAAAGATCTTTAAGTTCACCATTAATGCGACAGACCACAATTGTCTTCTCATCTGCGAAGAGGTGAGTAGGGCGTTGGTCGTCTTCTACCGAACGCACTGCACCATCAACAGAAATCGAAATCAAAGCCATGGGGACAGCCTACCTAATGGCTAGACGCAATCTGATGCAATTTGTGGCAAATCACGCGATCATCCTCACCAATTGCTAATGGCCGGCCGTCAATACTTTCAATTACATTCGCAATCTTCAATGAACTCATGGCTACCGCCGCCTCAATCTGATCAACTTCTAGATCGAGAACTTCTCGGACCGCCACACCACATTGTTCAACCGCAATTGCGCGAATAACCCCTGCCAAGATTCCCTGAGAAATCGGAGCAGTTACCCATTGCCCTGTGATTCGAAATGCGTAATTTGAAACAGCCCCTTCGGTGAATCGACCAGCGCCATCAATAATCAAAAACTCATCCACCCCTTGTGCCTTTGCTTTTGTTAGCAGTTCTAGATTCTGTGTGTACGGAAACTTTTTCAACACTGGAGATTCTCTAATAATTCCGGTGCGAAACGTTGCCACCGCTAAATCACGCCGATCATCGATGTACTCGTCGTGCGTCGCCAGAAAAGAACCATCAGAGAAAGAGAGCCGTAACCGACCGAACACATGAGGCTGGTTTTCGATCAACATATCGATCGCACTCGCAACATCTTCTTCAGCTGGCAACGAAAAGCCTAAGGTCCGTGCCCCAGAAAGTGCTCGTCGCATATGTCTGGTTAGGAACTGTGGCCTGCCGTTTTCGGTGCGAATAGTTTCGAATATTCCGACACCAATCGACCAACCATCTTTGCCAATCAGTGACTCACTCGGATCGACCATAGATCCGTTATGCCAAACTTTCATAACTTGCCACCAGCAATCGAAATGAGGTTGCGCGCCTTCAACTGCGTCTCTTCCCATTCCATCGCTGGATCACTCCCCCAAGTAATCCCAGCGCCTGTCCCATAGCGCAACCATTCATCGCCGGTGTTCCAAAATGTTCGTATTGCAACCGATAGTTCGCAGCGATCGCCCTGGATCCAACCGATTGCACCGCAGTAAGGACCTCGAGGGTTCGGTTCGTGTTTTGAAATAATAGATAAAGCCGAACTCTTTGGTGCACCACTTACAGATCCGGGTGGGGTTGTTGCATCAAGAATCTGAGCCCAGGTAATCCCATCGCGAAGCTTGGCCTGTACATCCGAAACTAAATGCGTCAGCCCAGGGTGTTTCTCGCGCCGAAAAAGATCACTGACTTCCACGGTGCCATCTTTTGCAATCTGACTCAGATCATTTCTCATCAAATCTACAATCATTAAATTCTCGGCTTCATCTTTTTCGCCAAAGTCATCTTCATTCCAACGAATAGTGCCTTTGATTGGCGAGGTAATTATTTGACCACCACTTCTACTCAGAAATCTCTCCGGTGAAGCGCTAGCAATTTCAAATCCAGGAATTTTCATATAACTGGCAAAAGGAGCTGGATTGGCATAGAGAATCCGTGAAAAAAGGCCAGCAAGTTTGTTTTGTTTTGTATCGATGAGGTGTCGAAGCTCTCGACAGGCATTGACTTGATAGACCGAACCTAACCCAATCTCTTCTCTAATTGCATGGACATAAGACATGTAATCGAGCTCAGGCAGTGAACTACTCCACGGTCGATCAAGTACATCCCAATTACTTTCTGGAAAGGCGCTCTCGGTAACCGTTTTAAATTTTGCGAAATGACGTTGACCTTCAAAGGTCACAAGGACTGCCCAAAATCCTCCGTCCTCTAATACGGCTGGATCATTGCTGTACGTCAACATCTTCGTTGCATGGCGATTGCCCATCCAGAATTGGTAATCGCGCCCGAACATGGTCACAGGCTACGCAGAATTCTTACGCTTTGGCGCATCGGCTCTCTCTGCGCTAGATTTGACCCCGCAGATCATGCGGACGTAGCGCAGCTGGTAGCGCGGAACCTTGCCAAGGTTCAGGTCGCGGGTTCGAACCCCGTCGTCCGCTCGGATAGAGCGTCGTTTGAGAATATCAAACGGCGTTTTTTATCTAATGAAGAAGGACTACGAGCAATCGGAAATCCCGAAATTTCGTGGTGGAATGGCCGAGAGGCGAGGCAAGGGACTGCAAATCCCTCTACACGGGTTCAAATCCCGTTTCCACCTCCACGAAGATATACATCTGAGTAATTGAAAGCGTTAAACGAAGGGGCAATCGCATGACTGATTCACAATCAGAACGTCCTTGGGGTCGCTACGAAGTTCTCTCAACTACCGACACTTACCAAGTCAAAATAGTGATTGTGTTGCCAGGTAAGCGTCTTTCCTACCAACGTCATGCCAGGCGTGCAGAACACTGGTTCATCGTCGCGGGAGATGCAAAGATCACTCTCGATGGAGCTTCCTTCGAAATGGGCGCTGGGGACTCAATTGATATCGAGGTAGGCCTCGCTCACCGAATTGAAAATATTGGAACCATGGAACTTATATTTAACGAAGTGCAGACTGGAACCTATTTTGGTGAAGACGATATCGAGCGACTTGAGGATGATTTCGGTCGGGTTTAATCCAAGAATTCACAGCAATAATCAACTCCGCTATACTTTTCAAACAATCTAATATCGACCCGATAAAAGTTTTACACCGTACGGACGATTGGCTCAGCGGTAGAGCACCACATTGACATTGTGGGGGTCACTGGTTCGATCCCAGTATCGTCCACTGTTGCTAGAGTTTGGCGCATGATTGCTTTCATCCCGGGTCTGATTTCAGGGCTTGCTCTCATCGTCGCCATCGGTGCCCAAAATGCCTTTGTCATTCGACAAGGTCTCACCCGAAAACATGTCTTGTTTGTTGTCTTCATCTGTGCGCTTTCGGACGCCATGCTTATTGCAGCTGGTACGGCCGGGCTCGGTCAACTCATCAAGTCCTTCCCAACGCTGCTTGAAATCATTCGTTGGTTCGGCGTTCTCTATCTTTCATGGTTTGGCTTTAAAAGTCTGGCAAATGCGCTAAAAAGTCAGTCCTTAACAATCGCCGACAAAGCAGAAGTTTCGAAAAAGAACGTTCTTATCGCTGCTCTCGGATTCACCTTTCTCAATCCTCACGTCTATCTCGACACAGTAATTCTCTTAGGGTCGTTGGCAAACCAGTGGGCTTCAGATAAATGGTTCTTTGCTACTGGGGCAATGGTTGCGAGTATCGCTTGGTTCTCGTTTATTGGTTTTGCTTCGCGATTTGCCTCACGCTTTATGACAGCGGCGAAGTTCTGGAAGATTCTCGATACCGTCATCGCTTTGGTGATGTTTACGCTCGCGCTTACGTTGGCTCTCTACGATTTTTAGAATTTCGCTCTTTCAGAATCTCGATTGCCACAGGGATTAAACTCATACCTACAATCAAAACCACCAATGGAAGTAGATACTTCTTAGCTGAGAGTTGTAGAGCATCGCCTAGTAAAAATCCAACCCCCATGAGCGATTGAGTCCAAATGACTCCACTCACCGCGTTCCAGAAACTAAATTGACGTCTACTCAATCCGATAATTCCGCATGTTGGGTTAATCAGAGTGCGAACCAACGGCACAAAACGCCCAAGGATTAACGCTTTTCCCGGACCGTATCTGCGTAACCACTTCTCGGTGGCAGCAACATTTGCCTTATTGAATACTCGCCCCTCCGGTCGATTGAAGAACTTGGCACCATATTTATGTCCAGACCAATAACCAACTTCCCCACCAATAATTGCCATCACTGGAGCTAGTAAGAAAAGAAGTGGCGCTGATAATTGTGCACTGCCCAATATGGCAACGCCAGCACTGGAGGCAGCAAGACCAGCTAAAAATAGGAGCGTATCTCCACCTGGCAATACCAGCCCAACGAGTAGCCCCGTCTCAGCAAAAATCATTGCAAGGACGCCAAGTAAGCCGAGGTTCGCAACTATCGAATTGGCATCAAAGATATTCATATTGTGGCTTAACTACTCGTTCCTAATTATTACTTCGTGGGTGAAATGACTGCCGTGCCTTTTTCATGAGCGAGAATTGTCAAAGTGTGACCGGGTAGAGCGCTTAAAAAAGATTCAGCAAGTTTGCGTTCTTCTGGACGATCAACATCATCGAGAACGATTGTCGCCTGCGGTGAAAGTAGTGAGAGCAGATGCTCAATGGCAGGGTAACGAGCATCAGGATTGGTGGAGCTCGGTGGGCCGTCTATTACAAGTAAATCAATCTTTGCTAAACCCTTGAGGCTTTTCTTGGAATACCAGCGATATCCCGATGGATAACTCTCTAACTCCTCGATACGCACATCGACGCCTCGGACGCCGTGCGCAGTAAGCATCTTTCGTGTCTGCTCACCGAATTCAATGGTGTGATCAAAACTAATAATTTTCTTTGCACCAGACTTTGCCAGCACCAGTGTAGAGACACCAGAACCAAGTTCGACGGTGAGTTTTGGCCGATTTATTTTTGCAATCTGGGAGAGAGTCAGAAGGAAATCTGGTGATGCTGCCCACCCACGAGATGGCGGGATAGGAGCGGTGAGTTTAAGTCTCGGTAGAAGTTGTTCGATCGCTTCGATCTGACGATACATATCTGCCAGATCACTTTTGATAACTTGAGTTTGTCCCTTAAGTTCTTTCGAGACCCGATCCGCATTTTTCCCAAGCCGGCGATGAACTGCCCGCAAACTCCTGATCTGATATCCAGAGAGAATTATCAGTGCGCTAAGGAGAAGGATGACCACTATTTCCATGGCTAAATCATAAGGCGCACAGTCGTTGAAATGAGGAATCATCGCTCGCGCCCGCCGTGAGATTAGGATCAGACTATGAAGACAATCACAGTTGCGATGGTCTGCTTGGGAAATATTTGTAGATCTCCTATGGCGGCTGCGGTTCTATCAAATCGAAAGCAAGAGCTTGCAGCGATTGATCTCATTGTGACAAGTTCAGGTACCGGGCCGTGGCACATCGGAGAAGGTGCGCATCCAACTTCACGACTCGTGTGGGAGAAGGCTGGATATTCACACCAGCATACGGCTTCACAATTTCGCCCCAATGATTACTTCACACATGACTACATCCTTGTTATGGATTCGAGTAACCGAGCGAACGTGTTAGACCTTGCTACGAGCCAGCAAGACAGAGAAAAGGTTTTTTATCTTCGTTCTTTTGATCCTGAACTGCGAGCAATCGATCCTGAATCTGCTGACTTTGTAAAGCTTGAGATACCAGATCCATACAACCAATCAGAGGCCGCTTATCAATCTGTATTGGAGATGATTGAGCAATCTGTCGGTGGCCTCCTTGAGCACCTTAAAGCAGGCCACGTCGCTTAAGTAGCGGTGTGATTGTCGCTTCCCGACCACGAAAGTTCTTAAACATCTGCATTGAATCAATTGATCCGCCACGGCTGAGTAACTCGCTTCGGAAGTGGTCTCCATTTTTACGAGTGAGGCCGCCGTTATCTTTAAACCAATCCACTGATTCGGCGTCGAGAACTTCGCTCCAGATGTATCCGTAATAACCAGCTGAATATCCGCCACCGAAAATATGTGAGAAATAAGTACTGCGGTAGCGAGTTGGAACTGCGTCGTAATCCAGTCCGTAATCTTTTATTGCGGCGGCTTCAAATGCCTCAACATCCTCTACCTCTTTGCCAACCGGGAGCGAGTGCCAAGCAAGATCTAAAATTGCAGCGGCAAGATAACTCGTAGTTGCGTGACCTTCGTTAAATGTTGACGCTTCTTGTAAACGATCAATAATCTCCTGCGGTAACACTTCACCGGTTTGATAATGCTTTGCATAATTTGCAACAACCTCCGGCCACAAAATCCACATTTCATTTACCTGAGATGGGAACTCCACGAAATCGCGTTGGACACTTGTGCCTGAGACTCGAGGATACTTAACGCTGGAAAGTAGACCGTGCAGAGCATGACCGAATTCGTGAAAGAGGGTCACAATTTCATCGTAAGTAAGCAGCGTAGCTTCACCCTTGGATGGTTTTGGAATATTTAGATTATTAACTACAACTGGACGCTGACCAAAGAGGAAATTCTGATCTACCAAGTTGTTCATCCATGCGCCGCCTCGCTTCGAATCGCGAGTGTAGAAGTCACCAATAAATAGACCCAACGCACTGCCATCCTCGTTAAAGACTTCGAAGGCATGAGCCTCTGGATGGTATGTAACCAGATCGGGACGTTCCTTAAAAGTGATTCCAAAGAGCTTCGTAGCAGCAAAGAAAACACCATCGAAGAGAACCCGTTTTAACTCAAAGTATGGTCGCATCGCAGCGGTATCGATGTTGTATTTATCGAGTCGCACTTTTTCGGTATAGATATCCCAATCCCAACTAGCTAGCGAAAAACTCTCCCCTGCTGAGTCGATCATTTTCTGGATATCAGAACCCTCGATACGGGCGTTGCGGACCGCTGCGGGAGCGATCGTGCGAAGCATCGAATGAACATTTTCCACGCTGCCTGCTGTTTGCTCGGAGATAATGTAATCAGCATGGGATTTCTTACCAAATATTTCTGCACGATCAGCGCGCAGGGAAGCCATCTGCGTGATAATCACTTTGGTATCTAAATCGTTATCACGATTTCCGCGAACAAGAGATGCCCTCATGATCTTCTCTCGCGAAGTCCGATTGTCAAGGCGACCAAGTAGTGGGTTGCCACTGAAATTAACCATCGCTATTAAATACTTACCCTCGAGCCCTCTGGCTGTGGCGGCATCAGCGGCGGCCTTGATCTCGCCTTCGCTTAACCCAAGAAGCTCACCTGCCGAATCAAAAGCTATCGCGCTCTCATTGGTATCTGTCAGCAGATTTTTTGAAAATTGAGTCTCAAGAAACGAGAGTCGTTCATTAATTTTTGACAGGGCCGAACGTTGTTCGCTGGTCAGTGCAGCACCGGCATATACGAAATCTCGATAGTAGCGATCGAGTAACCAAGCGTCGGCCGGCTCTAGATTCAAAGTTGATACGTTGTCGTGAAGTGTTTTGATTCGGAAAAAGAGCTCTGGATTCAACTTAATTGCATCTTGGTGCGCAGAAAGCTTCGGTGCAATCTCCTCTTCAATCGCATCGATTCGGTCATTTGTGTCACTTGCAGACTTATTGTAGAAAACGAGAAGCATACGACTTAAGATCTGCCCGCTCTTCTCTAACTCAACAATTGTGTTATCAAACGTTGCTTCCCCAGATCTGATGATCTCTGCTACTTCTTCAAGTTGCACCCGCGTACCCTCGTAAAAGGCTGCTAGATAATGCTCCTCTTTTATGGAGGCAAAATCAGGTAACTCATAGGACAAGGCGCTTCGATCAAAAAAAGAGTTAATGGACATCGATATAACTTTCTAAGTGCGTGGGTTTGGACTTATATTTTGCTTAGGATCCATCTCTGGAAGTTTTCCAAGCGCTTTATCTATGGCCGCCATTACGCTCTGATCGAGTTTCACACCCGATGCCTTCACGTTCTCTCTCACCTGTGATGGCTTGGTCGCACCCATAATTGCCGAAGAAACATTGTCGTTCTGTAGTACCCATGCAATGGCAAGCTGTGACATTGAGAGATCTACTGATTCCGCAATCGGCTTTAACTTTTGAACCGCAGCTAAAACCTCATCCTTCATCCAGCGCGAAATCATTCCTGCGCCACTCTTCTTATCGGTGGCTCTAGAACCAGCTGGCGGTTTAGCGCCAGGAAGATACTTACCAGTGAGGACGCCCTGTGTAATCGGCGACCATACGATCTGACCAATTCCCTCTTTGCGCGATAGTGGGACAACTTCGGATTCGATTACACGCCAAAGCGCTGAATATTGTGGCTGACTCGACACAAATCGCGAGAACCCTCGGGCATCTTGGATTTTTAGCGCAGAATCGATCTGGCTGGCGTTCCATTCGGAGAAGCCGATGTAATTAACTTTTCCTTGACGAATGAGATCTTCAAACGCTTGCAATGATTCATCTAGCGGAGTTTCAAAGTCAAAACGGTGCATCTGATACAAATCGATGTGGTCAACGTTCAAACGTTTGAGCGAAGCATGAGCAGACTCCATGATGTGCTTACGGGACAACCCGCGATCATTTTTGCCAGTTCCAGTGGGCCAATACACCTTGGTGAAAAGTTCGTAGGACTCCCGGCGAACTCCCTTGAGCGCCTTACCCAAAACAGTCTCTGCTCGAGTACCGGCATAAACGTCGGCGGTATCAAAGGTAGTGATTCCAACATCGAGTGCAGTCTTCACGCACTTAATTGCCGCTTCTTGCTCTACCTGTGAACCGTGTGTGATCCAGTTACCGTAGGCAATCTCTGAGACATACATTCCGGTACTTCCAAGGCGTCTATATTCCATAGCCATGACACTACGCCATTTCGAGTGTCAAATAAAGGTTCTCAGCGATATCCTAATCTGATCATGTTCACGAATTTAAAACATAAGTTTGAGACAGTGTGGACCCATCTCCCTCACCCTATTCAATGGTTAATAGTCGCTCTCGTAGGTACATCGCTAGTGCTAGTTGGAATCGTCTTCCTCTTCATTCCTGGGCCAGGTATTCCACTTATCGTCATCGGGGTTGCGATTCTTGCAACTGAATTTGCCTGGGCTGAAGTTGTTTATGCACGTATCAAAGCCCAAACCGACAAGATGACGGTAAAAGCAAAGAAGATTTTCAAGCGCAAATAAAACGATGTCTCATCCACGCTTTATTATCCAAACATGACTGAACCGGCCGAAGATTTCGAAGCCTTCGATCTATCTCGGGTTACTTTTGTCGTTTTAGATCTTGAAACCTCTGGCGCATCTGCAAAAACCGGTAGCTCCATCACTGAGATCGGTGCCGTCAAAGTACGAGCCGGCGAAATTCTTGGGACCTTTCAAACTTTTATAAATCCTGGCACATCGCTGCCGTTCTTTATTTCCGAGTTGACTGGGATTACCGACGAGATGCTCAGTGACGCACCAGTAATCGAGAGCATACTCCCCCTTCTGTTTGAGTTCATCGGCTCAACCGAAACTGTTTTTGTTGCGCACAACGCCCCCTTTGACCTTTCCTTTCTAAAGGCCGCCTCAGATCTGCACGGATATATCTGGCCAAATTACCGAGTACTCGACACTGTAAAGGCTGCTCGCTATGTTCTCACCAAAGATGATGTGCCTAACTACCAACTTGGCACACTTGCGGCTTATTTCCGAACCACAACAACCCCCAGCCACCGAGCTCTCGACGATGCGCTGGCAACAGTTGACGTACTTCATGGAATTATCGAGCGAATGGCAACCTTCGAGATCAGCACAATCGATAAATTACTCGGTGCTAAAAGTAAGAAAGAGCGAAGCAGTAACGTTCGCAAGGTGGGGCCGCAAAGCAAATATTTTAAGAGGCCAACGATTGGGTAAGTTCGATCCAATTATCGAGAAGACGTGAAGTTGCGCCAGAGTCAACCGCTTCAGTAGCACGTATCAGAGCGGCTGCAATTCGCTCCTGAATTGATTGCGTGAGGTTCCCGTCATATGCCGCAATTGCAGCAGCAGCATTAAGCAATACCGCATCACGAGGGGCTCCTGATTCACCAGCAAAGATAGCTCGAGTAATTCGCGCATTTTCAATTGCATCTCCTCCGATCAAATCGGTCACAGGAGCGCGCTTTAATCCAAAGTCGCCCGGCTCGATTCGGTCGCTAGTGATTTCGCCATTTCCAATTGTGAGTACCGATGTTGATGTGGAGAGAGTAATTTCATCGAGTCCATCATCACCACGAAAAACAAATCCATCTACGCCTCTATTTGCTAATACTTGAGCCATTACCAAATGCATTCTGTCATCGGCCACGCCAATGGCCGCCGCCTGTGGCTTGGCTGGGTTTGCTAGTGGCCCCAATATATTAAAGACCGTTGGAACTCCGAGTTCTTTCCGTGCAGGTGCGGCAAATCTCATCGCTGGATGAAAAATTGGTGCAAAACAAAAACCGATTCCGAGTTTGGCAACCGTCTTTTCGACCGCATCGCCTTGCAGTGAAATCGCTACACCGAGGGCTTCCAACAAATCACCCGATCCTGATTTAGATGATGCAGCGCGATTTCCATGTTTTACAACTACCGCTCCGGCCGATGCCGCAATGATGGCCGCAGTAGTAGAGATGTTAATTGTGTGCGCACCATCTCCCCCGGTACCAACGGTATCGACTGCACGGACACTAATTTCGATTGCTGCGCTATGACCAAACATCTGATCAACAAGTGCACTTACTTCCTCAGCGCTCTCCCCTTTTGCTTTCAAGGCGAGTAAAAACTCTTTTATATCCTTTGTATCAGCTCGGCCCTCCAATATTTCGCCCATCACTTCTGAGATTTGCGCGGCCTCTAAGTCCAAACCATTGCCCAATTTTTCGATATAGGCTCTCCACGTCATGGATTAACCGAATTACGACTAAGCCTGAGCGCGCAAAGTTGATGCGCGAAGAAGATTAGCCACAGTTGCCGCCAGCGTAAACGGATCTATCGGATGCAGAACACTTGCTTCGGCGCGAGACCAAGTAGCCAACCAAGCATCTTCTTTTCTGGCAGTGATTACCAGCACTGGCGGTGAATTAAATACTTCATCCTTTAGCTGTCTGGCCACTCCAAGGCCGCCTTCGGGAGCGGCTTCGGCGTCGAGGATGAAAAGATCAATTCCAAGTTCATCAGTTTTGGCGCGGCCATCTACAAAAAGACGAAGTGCTGGGGCTGTCGCAAACTCTTTGATGACGTGTGGCGCAAACTCTGGTGCTATCCGAGTTCCTAGAGCAGAGGCGATCTGGGCTCGCACACTCATGTCATCTGAGTAAACCACGATGGTGGGTGGATGCTGAGATGGATTCTGAGATAGCGATGACATAAGAGAACTCTACCTTCCCAAATTGACCTCGCCGGCTGGAAAAATATGGTGATCCGTTTCACCTCAAAGTGGGGTAAATAAGTAGGTATTTCCGGCAATGGAAGAGGCGTAGCGGACTCTTTTCGGGAATAATTAGCCTCATGAGCAGCACTACAACATCCCATCAAATCTCAAAGCCCAACGTTGTCGCAGTTGGAACAATCGTCTGGCTATCCAGTGAGTTGATGTTCTTTGCCGCTCTCTTCGCGATGTACTTCACGACCCGCGCGGTGCAAGGTCCGGCCATCTGGTTGGAATCAACTGAGCTTCTCAATATTCCTTTTGCAGCGATCAATACAACTGTTCTGGTTCTCTCTTCCGTGACTTGTCAGTTTGGCGTCTTCGCCGCAGAACGTATGCAGAACAAGCGCGAAGGTTCACTCTTTCAAATCAGCCGATGGGGTATGCGTGAATGGTTCGCGCTGACATTTCTCATGGGCGCTTTCTTTATAGCGGGTCAAGTTTATGAATATGCAGAACTTATCCATGAAGGCCTAACTTTATCTTCCAATGCTTACGGTTCGGTTTTCTACTTAGCTACCGGTTTCCACGGCTTGCACGTAACGGGTGGACTGATCGCATTCTTAATCGTAATTATTCGCGTTTCAAAGGCACGCAGATTTACACATCAGCAGGCGACAACAACGATTGTTGTCTCTTACTACTGGCACTTCGTCGATGTTGTATGGATCGCACTTTTCTCTGCGGTCTATCTCATTAAGTAGATTGGAAAATAATGAAGCATCTTTCGCGTTATCGCAGACACCGAGGAGTTGCACCTCTTATCCTCATCTTTGCTCTGCTAGGAATTGGCACTACCTTCCAAGTCGCTGGAGCAACAACTGCAGTGACGATGACCGCAGAAGAAAGAACTGTCCTGATCCAAGAGGGTCAATCAATTTTCTTACGCGGATGTTCCTCGTGTCATGGACTTAATGCTGAAGGTGGACAGGTTGCGCCATCGTTGATTGGTGTTGGCGCCGCTTCAGTAGATTTTCAAGTTTCTACTGGTCGTATGCCGATGGCTGATATGAGCCAACAGGCGATGAGAAAAGCACCCGTTTATACCCCAGAAGAAGTCACTGCACTGGCCGCCTATGTTTCATCGCTAGCCCCTGGCCCAGCTATTCCAGGAGATGAACTTTTGAACTACGAACGTGATGGTTCTATTGCTGAAGGTGGCGAACTCTTTCGTACCAACTGTGCGATGTGCCATAACTTCGCTGGACAAGGTGGCGCACTGACTCAAGGTAAGTATGCGCCTTCAGTAATGGGTGTGGAGCCAGTTCATATCTATGAAGCCATGATTACTGGCCCACAAGCTATGCCAGTTTTTTCTGATAAAACTTTAACGCCAGAAGAAAAACTTTCTGTGATCAAGTGGATTAAGTCTGCTGAAAACGAACCTCAGCTCGGCGGTTTAGCTCTCGGTCGAGTCGGTCCAGTAACTGAAGGTCTACTTGTCTGGACTCTTGGTCTGGGTCTTCTTGTCGGAATCGCTGTCTGGCTCACGGCGAAATCAAGATAGGAATAAAAAATGAGTAGCGAAATTGAAGCGATCCAAGATCCAGGTCTTCCAGAACATAAGTTGCGCCAGACCGATATTGATCCCAAGGCGGCTGACCGAGCCGAACGTCAGGTAGCGATTCTCTTTCTCTTATCAGCTGCGAGTACGGTGCTATTTATTTACTCGTATTTTTTTATCCCAACCGATACTTTTCTATTTATCCCACTTTTTGGCGATCATAATGCACACCAGTTATTTCTTGGGCTTGGTCTAGCGTTCTCACTGCTCTTCATTGGACTCGGTGCTGTGCATTGGGCAAAGACCTTGATGCCAGATCATGAAGTGATTGCACATCGACACGAATTTAGATCCTCCGATTCCGATCGTGAAGAATTTGTTAAGACCGCTAAAGAAGGCGCCGCATCGGCAGGTTTAGGTCGTCGCTCACTGATCAAGCGATCACTCGGTCTCTCCATTGGTTTAGTTGGACTCTCACCAATTCTGCTGCTGCGCGATTTGGGGCCTACTCCGGGTGATGATTTGAAGACTACAAGTTGGAAAGCAGGAACTCGTCTTGTGACAGATCCAGGCGATCGTCCGATCCGCCCAGAAGATCTTGAAGTCGGCGCTGTTGCCCAGACACTTCCAGAGCTAGCTCCTGGGAAAGATCACCACACACTCAATGACATTGCTAAAGATGCAGTCCTTCTCATTCGCTTACGCCCAGAAGAGTTCAATCTTGATGCCGAACGGCTCTCCTGGACACATGAGGGGCTTATCGCTTTCTCGAAGATCTGTTCCCACATGGGATGTGCGGTCGCACTTTACGAACAGACCACTAAACATCTGCTCTGCCCTTGCCACCAATCGACATTCGATGTGACTCGTGCGGCCAAGGTGATCTTCGGACCATCGGCTAGATCTCTCCCCCAACTCGCTATTACGGTAGATTCTGAAGGGTATTTAATTGCACAACAACCGTTTACTGAACCAGTCGGACCGAGTTTTTGGGGGCGTAAAGCATGAGCGCACGTGAGCGAATCGCTGGAAATGTTGCCAGTTATGTAGATGATCGAACTGGCGCTGCTGGTTGGATGAAGAAAAATCTGCAGAAGGTCTTTCCCGATCACTGGTCATTTATGCTCGGTGAAATTGCTCTCTACTCATTTGTCATCTTGTTGCTCTCAGGTACATTCCTTACATTCTGGTTCGACCCTTCCATGCGTGAAGTTATCTACGAGGGTTCATATGTTCCGCTACAGGGTGTCGAGATGTCAGCCGCTTACGCATCCGCACTCGATATCTCATTTGAGGTTCGCGGCGGATTATTAATGCGCCAAATTCACCACTGGTCAGCGCTGATCTTTATGGCGGCAATTGTTGTCCACCTCATGCGCGTTTATTTCACCGGTGCCTTCCGCAAACCACGTGAATTTAACTGGATTCTCGGAATTGGTCTACTCACTCTAGGAATTGTTGAGGGATTTTTGGGTTACTCACTTCCTGATGACTTGCTCTCTGGCACAGGTATTCGTATTGCAGAAGCAATCATTCAAGCGATCCCAGTTATAGGTTCGTATCTTTCTTACTTCGCATTTGGTGGCGGCTTCCCTGGAATCGCCTTTATTCCAAGAATTTATACGCTTCATATTCTCTTACTCCCTGGAATCTTTCTTGCCCTCATCACCGTTCACTTGATGTTGGTCTGGTACCAGAAGCACACCCAATATCCTGGTCCTGGTCGCACAGAGAAGAATGTTGTTGGTTATCCACTATTGCCAATGTATATGGCAAAGGCTGGCGGATTTTTCTTTATTGTCTTTGGTGTTACCGCGCTCTTAGGTGCAGTGGCCTCGATCAACCCAATCTGGCTCTACGGTCCATACACACCCGGACAGGTCTCTGCCGGTTCCCAACCCGATTGGTATATGGGTTGGCTTGATGGACTAGTTCGTATGGCACCCCCAATAGAACCAGTAATTTTTGGCTATACGCTCTCACTCAATATCTTGTTACCTGGTCTGATTATTCCTGGAATTCTCTTTACTGGAATGGCTCTCTATCCATTCATCGAGCAGTGGATTACTGGCGATAAACGTGAGCACCATCTCCTAGACCGTCCACGCAATGCACCAAATCGCACTGCACTTGGTGTCATGTCACTTACATTTATGATCATTGCGCTCATTAATGGTGGTAATGACATTATTGCGACGAACTTTGATCTCTCGATCAATCAGATCATGTGGTTTAGTCGAATCGCCATCTTTGTTCTTCCACCTCTTGCATTCATCATTACTAAGCGCCTCTGCCTCTCATTGCAGCGCGCAGATCGAGATCTCGTTCTGCATGGCCGCGAGACTGGTCGCCTTGTAATGATGCCTTCCGGTGAATTTGTGGAAGTACACGAGCAGATTTCGCCGGAGAAGGCATGGCTGCTCACTCAGCACGAACAGAATCAGCCACTGGAGCTGGCCGAAAGCGATCTTCGTGGTGTTCGCCGTCCTGGATTATTAAAATCCAAGCTACGTAAGCGATTAGCTGTGGCTCATGCTGTGCAGGTGCCAAAACCAAACCTCAGTGATCTGAAAGAGTTAGACCACCACTAATCTCCACGGACGTTCATAAACAATTTATTGTTTATGTGGCCTCAATAGTGAGTGTCTTCGTTTTCCGCACGACTAGCGCAACGCCTGCGATGGTAATAAGAGTTCCAACGCCGCTTACCAATGTAAATTTTTCTTGAAAGAGAAAATATGCCTCGATCGCCGTTACGCCAGGTACTAAGTAATAGAGTGATGAAACCGAAGCAGCACTCTGCTTTGCCAATAAATAGTAAAGAATTAATATTGCACCAATCGATAAGACCACGATCAACCACATCAGTGAAGCAATAAAAGAGAAACTCCAGATCACCTGTTCTCCCTTTTCAAAGGCGAGAGCAAGCATCAGCATCACAAGCCCAGTGGCAAGGTATTGCCAGGCCGTCCCAGATAAGACCTCTATCCCCGAACCAAATCTCTTCTGCAGAAGGGTTCCAGTGGTTGATCCCAGCAGCGCAATAATGACAGCGACTACACCGACTAGCGGAAGTGACTGCGCACTTGATGTAAGTAACTTTGGCAGAATTACCAAGACTAGGCCGACTAAACCCAATGTGAGTCCGGCGGTCTTTGTCAGCGTTAATTTCTCGCCGAAAAATAGCGACGAGAGCACAGATACCAAGACTGGCTGAAGTGACACAATCAAGGCAGTAATTCCTGCTGGCATTCCGTGCTTCACACCATAGAAACATCCACCCAGGTAAGCGCCATGGATTGCTAGACCAACAAGAGAGCTCTTTCCAATCGTTGGCCAATCGTGAATAAACTTCTTGGTAATAAGTAGAGCCAAAATAATTAAGAGCAACGATGCGATAGCCATCCTGATCGCAATAAAAGTAAATGGTGGCGCGTAAGGGATTCCGTATTTTATTCCAATGAATCCAGTACTCCAGAGGAGCACAAATAAAACTGGTGCAGATCTTTCTGAGATTAAGCCTCGCATAAAGTCTTTAATTTAACCAACGATTTAGCCATCCATTTAGGATTGCGCTGCAGTGAAGCAGTCTTTCCCAACCACCACACCTGAGCCCGATTACATGGATTGGCATCAAAGAGCTCAGTGACTCGGGTACGCCCATTGCCAAGATCTTCTAACTGATAGATCCATCTCCACTTCATCAGATGACGCCAGGCAATTCGTTCATTCTCTACAAACTCAACAACCTCATTCGATATCCAGTAAGGAACCTTAATCTTCATCGCCATCCCAAATCGGGCACCCAAGTAGAGTCGACCTGGCCCAGAGGTAGCACGAGTCAGGGTTCCTGAACCGTCGAAGCTGGCATGCCGCGCTGGGGTTGCTAACACTTCAAAGATCTTTGTAGCTAGAGCATCTATCTCGATTCGCGCGCCAACAATAAGGCGATCATCAAGATTTAAAATCTCTGCGCCAGGAGTACCCATATGTAACCTACTTAGTGACTGGCTCCGCTAGTTGGAGAATCAAGTGGCTTTTCATATTCGGTTACCCAACCAATAACGCTGACGACAAGTGCGACGAGTGCAATTACTGTCAACCACCAACCGATGATCAAACCCAGACCCATTGCAATTGCGCTGAGTGCAACCGGAAGTGGCCACCACGAATGCGGACTATAAAACCCAAGTTCGCCTGCCCCATCTTCAATTTCACCCAATTCATTATCGAAGGGCATGATGACGCCGATTCGCTTTTGGGTGAACCAGACATAGAACCCGACCATTCCTGAAAGACAAGCAGCCAAAGTCATTCCGGTGATACCAACTGCTTCACCACCGACATACCAATATGCCACTGCAAGGAAGGCGTAGAAAACGCCAAGACCTGAAAATAACTGCCAATTGGCCTTCACGGCTAGTGACCCTCGGTCTTAATGTGAGGATGGTGCAGGTCAAAAGCTGGACGCTCGGATCGAATACGAGGAATAGATAGGAAATTATGTCGCGGTGGTGGACACGATGTTGCCCATTCCAGGGAAGAGCCGTAACCCCAAGGATCATCAACTTCAACCTTTGGACTCTTGCGAGTAATCCACACATTGATAAAGAATGGAATCATCGAGAGTGCGAGTAAAAAGGAACCTACTGTGGAGATCATATTCATTCCAGTAAATCCATCTGTTGCCAAGTAGTCAGCGTAGCGACGAGGAAAGCCTTTAATACCGAGCCAGTGCTGGATCAGAAATGTTGTATGGAAGCCAACAAAGAGTGTCCAGAAATGAATCTTGCCGAGACGTTCGTTGAGCATGCGCCCGGTCATCTTTGGCCACCAGAAATAGAAACCGGCAAACATCGCAAAGACCACGGTGCCAAAGAGAACATAGTGGAAGTGTGCGACGACGAAATATGACGCTGAGACGGCAAAGTCCAACGGTGGTGATGCCAAGATAATTCCGGTTAAACCACCGAAGAGGAATGTCACTAAGAATCCCATGACCCAGAGCATTGGAGTCTCGAAGGTGACGTGGCCGCGCCACATCGTTCCAATCCAGTTGAAGAATTTGACACCTGTCGGAACACCAATCAAAAATGTCATAAAGGAGAAAAACGGTAAGAGAACTTGACCGCTAGTGAACATATGGTGAGCCCAGACCGCTACGGATAGCGCAGCGATTGCGATCGTTGCCGCAATTAAGCCCTTGTATCCAAAGATGGGCTTGCGACTAAAGACCGGGAGAATTTCAGTGGCGATACCAAAAAATGGCAACGCCAAAATATAAACCTCGGGGTGACCAAAGAACCAGAAGAGATGCTGCCAGAGCATGGCTCCGCCGTTAGCCGGATCAAAGATATGCGATCCATACAGTCGATCAGACTCAAGGGCTAACAGCGCCGCAGCTAGCGGAGGAAAGGCAAGCAGTACCAAGATTGATGTTAGTAATACGTTCCAGGAAAAGATCGACATACGAAACATCGTCATACCAGGTGCGCGCATTGTAAAAATTGTGGTGATGAAGTTAACGCCACCAAGAATTGTTCCCAACCCACTTATGGCAAGACCAACCACCCAAAGATCGCCTCCGATACCTGGCGAGTACGAGGCATTCGATAACGGTGCATATGCGGTCCACCCAAAGGACGCTGCTCCACCAGGTGCTAAAAATCCGCCAAAAACCATAATGCCGCCGAACAGGTACAACCAATACGAGAGCATGTTAAGTCTTGGGAAGGCAACATCTGCGGCGCCAATTTGCAGCGGCATCATGACATTAGCAAATCCAACAAAAAGAGGAGTTGCAAATAACAAAAGCATAATTGTTCCATGCATAGTAAAAATTTGGTTGTACTGCTCATTCGAGATAAATTGCATTCCTGGCCGAGCAAGTTCTGTGCGAAGAATCAATGCAAGAACGCCAGCTATAAGAAACCAGGCAAAAGAGGTAATCAGGTAGAGATAGCCGATAGTTTTGTGGTCAGTTGAGGTAAACCACTTTACGAAATTTTTACCCCTAGCCGCTGGGGCCACGCCAGGCTGGACCCCAAGATCAGCGGTAATCATTGGACGATCTGCATATGTTGTCATGCGGTACTCGCTCTCAGCGTTTCTAGATAACTTTGATAATCAGCCGGGCTTACAACCTTAAGTTTAAATCGCATCTGTGAGTGATTGCGGCCGCACAGGATGTTACAGAAGCCAGAGAATTCACCAATTTTATTTGCAGTAAATTCGAGCTGATTGGTTACTCCAGGCAAATTTTGCATCTGAATCATGAAAGCAGGAACCCAGAAACTGTGTACAACATCGCTTGCGGTGAGCGTATAACGCACCCGCTCTCCTAGTGGTACGACCAACGTGGGTGGCTTGTCTGGCGATCCTGTGACGATAGCCTTTTCGCCAGCCTCTGGATATCCGAATTGCCAAGACCATTGAAAACCATTTACAGATATTTCGTGCGCAACAACCGAAGACTTTTGGGTAATTTCGTCTTGCTTAATTGCTGTGAAATAAAATAGAACCGCGATGATAACAAAAGGTATTACTGTGTAAAAAACTTCTACTGGAATGTTGTACTGCGTCTGCTTCGGAAACTCACCCTTTGATGCTTTTGCACGATGAAAAACTGCCGGCCAAAGAATCAAAATAAGTGTAAAAACTCCGACAACCCCTGCTGCTATCCAGGCACCCTGCCATAATGAAAGTGAAATATCGTTAACGCTTGACGCACCCTCTGGGAAACCCAAAGTTGCAACGTTAGAACAACCAGTCAGGGTCAAGAATGCAGGAACTAATAACAGGCCAGATCGACGGTTCCAAGACTTCTTTGAAGACGCAAACATAGGTTAAGGATAGTGGCGCGGAGAGAACTTCTCTCTCGGTGCTAGTAGCCTTCATCAGGTGGTTCGTGTCACAGGAAACTTCTCATCAGAGGCGCCTCTCTCCGAGGTGGTCACCTCCACGATTCTCGCCGCACTAGAGGCGGGTTGGGGAGATCCCAAGAAGATTTCTCAGGCCGCCACCAGGGCGAAAATTCTGGAAACCCAGGCCAGAGAATCGATCGCTGAGAAATTAAATATCAGGGTTGATGAGATCGAGGTTGTGGGCGAAAGCGAGTTACTTCCGTTCCTCTCGATCGCTGGATTCTTACATCCGGATCGATCACTGGCAATAGGTGCAATTGATCGAGGCAAGATTCGCGCTCTGGCTCGCTGGCATCAGCCGAGTGCGATTATTCCGGTTTCTGCATCGGGACATATGGATCCGACAAAAATTGATCCAACATCACTGCTCAGCCTGCAAGTAGGCAATGGTGAAACTGGAATAGTGCAGGATCTGCCACGACTTTCGAAAATCGCCGAACTGGTTGTACTTGATGCAACTACATCAGGATCTCGGGTTGCTTTGGGTGATCGATGGGATGGTGCAATTTTTGATTCCCAATCTTGGAATGGCCCCAGCGGAATCGGAATCATGGCAATTAGAAATAGTGCGCAGTGGACCTACCCACTTCCCCACATCGCACCGATTCGCACTCCTGGGAGTTATTCACTGCCGCTGTTACTGGCATCATCGGTGGCACTTGAGAACTTCTTCGAGAATACATCACATCTTTCTTCGCTCAACGTCCACATTAGAAATCGAATTGCGCAAGAACTCCCTGGTGCGAAGGCGGTTGGCGATCAGAGTTCATCGCTGGCACATTTACTCACATTAGTAATACCTGATGTAGTAAACGAAATGATCGTTCGTGAATTGGAAGCGCTCGGAATATCTATTGATGCTGGATCAGCTTGTGCGCCAGGTGATTTGGCGCCAAGTCATGTGTTGGATGCGATGGGTATCGCTACGACAGGTTCGCTTCGTTTAACACTGCGAAATGAACATACTCTCGCTGAAGTGGATCAGATGATAAACGCGATAGTTCAGACGGTCACGCAAGGATAACTCTCTTCCTTAAACTAAATGCAGTGCAATCTCTGATCTAGCATCCGCACCATAGGCAAGTTCAAACCGATCTAGAAACTCGGTGGATGTGAATGAATATTCTTGAGTCCCCATCGTTTCGATCACATAGGTTGCTAGCAGTGATCCAATCTCGGCACACCGTTGGTGGTTTAAGCCCCATGCAAGACCGGCAACGAAGCCACTTCTAAATGAATCTCCGACTCCGGTCGGATCAACTTTCCCACGTTCTTGCGGACAACCAACAACAATCGTTTCGATACCTCGCCCTTCAACACGCGAGCCTTCTGAACCGAGCGTGACAATTCGATACTTCACTCGATCAAGAATCTCGTCATCGCTCCAACCAGTTTTTTGAATCGCTAACGCGAGTTCGTATTCATTGAGAAAAAGATAGGTCGCTCCATCAATAAGTGACTTAATCTGTTCGCCCTCTAGTCGAGCCAACTGTTGTGACGGATCTGCCAGAATTGGAATTCCTTTTGATTTAGCGACTTCAGTATGGCGCAACATGGCATCGGGATCATCTGGCGAAACGATCAGTAGATCAAGAGTTCCCTCTTTATCTATGATCGGCTGTAATTCTATGTTTCGTGCCTCCGACATTGCACCCGGGAAGAAAGATGCAAACTGATTAAGTTCGCTATCGGTGGTGACAGTAAAGAGTGAAGTGAATTGAGTGGTTGAGACGAGGGCGTGTGAAGTATCAACACCATGTCGGCTCAGCCATGCGTTGTAATCGGGCCAATCTTTTCCGACCGCAGCGATAAGTACTGGTTTATGTCCTAGAACTGCCAGACCAAAAGAGATGTTCGCCGCACATCCCCCGCGACGGACTTCAAGACCGTCGACTAAAAAGGAGAGCGAAATGTTTTCTAGTGAACCGGCAACAATGGAATCAGAGAACTTTCCAGAGAAAGTCATTATGTGGTCGCGCCCAACAGAGCCTGCTACACCAATTTTCATATTTAATGGTTCAAATTAAAAAACCAAGTGGCTAGTTGAATGAATCACCGCAGGCACATGAACCCTGCGCATTTGGATTATCGATAGTGAAGCCTTGCTTCTCAATCGTGTCCACGAAGTCAATTGTTGCGCCCATAAGATACGGATCGCTGAGCTTTCCGGTAATGACTTTTACATCACCAAACATACGAACAACATCTCCTTCAAGTTCACGATTGTCGAAGAAGAGTTGGTACTTAAGACCGGAGCAACCACCTGGTTGTACTTCTACGCGAAGGTAAAGATCGTCGCTGCCCTCTTGGGCAAGAAGTGCTGCCACCTTTGCGGCGGCCTCATCTGAAAGTGCAATGCTCTTGGTTGTTGTTTCTGAAGTCTCTTGTGTCGTCATGGTCCAAGACTACTCGCTTCACTTAGCGAATGCGACTTTTATGAGCAAGAATAGGGACATGTCATCTAAGAGCCTGACCAACCTGCTATTGCTGGGATCTGGGGCCGACCCGCTCTCAGAACGTGGCGTCACGTGTGCAGGTGAGATTCCGGCAGCGAGTGACCCAGAGCTTCGCGAGCGAGCACGCAATGCACGGGCAAGTCTTGGTAGTCGGGCAATAATTCTCGGTCATCACTATCAGCGTGATGAGGTAATCGAGTTTGCAGATATCACGGGCGATTCTTTTAAATTGGCACAAGCCGCCCAAGCCGAAAGTAGCGCGGAGTTCGTAATCTTCTGTGGCGTTCACTTTATGGCAGAGAGTGCTGACATTCTTACCAGTGATTTTCAAAAAGTAATTCTGCCTGATCTTGCCGCTGGGTGTTCGATGGCTGATATGGCTACTGCCTCGCAGGTTGCTAATTGTTGGAATGATTTGAAATCACTGGGAATCACCGAGGCAACTATCCCAGTCACATATATGAATTCTTCGGCCGCAATTAAATCTTTTACCGGTGAAAATGGCGGAACCATCTGTACTTCTTCCAATGCGAAGGCAGCGATGGAGTGGGCCTTTACGCAAGGCGAGAAAATTCTTTTTCTTCCTGATCAACACCTCGGGCGAAATACTGCAGTCACCCAACTCGGACTTTCACTTAGTGATTGCGTTTTATGGAATCCGTGGAAGCCGATGGGCGGATTAACCGCCGCAGAAATTTTGGCAGCTAAGGTGATTTTGTGGCGGGGACATTGTTCGGTTCATGGTCGCTTCACGAAAGAGTCAATCGATGAACTTCGTGAACGCGTCGAGGGCATACAAATTCTGGTTCACCCAGAATGCACCCATGAAGTCGCGACCAACGCTGACTTTGTCGGAAGTACTGAATTTATTATCCAAACAATTGAGGCAGCCCCTGCTGGAAGTAAATGGGCGATCGGCACCGAATTTAATCTCGTCTCTCGACTTGCCAAGACTCACCCAGATAAAGAAATCGTCTACCTAGATAAGACTCTTTGTTACTGCTCAACCATGAATCGGATTGATCTCCCCCACCTTGTCTGGGTGATGGAATCCCTCGTGGCCGGCCACGTTGTAAACCAAATTAAGGTAGCGCCAGCGATTTCTCATTACTCCCAACTGGCATTGCAGCGGATGCTAGATCTATAGTTCGTCCATGACTTCTGATTCATCGCCACAGAAAAAAGGCCGTCCAACCCCTAAACGTAAAGATGTAGAGAGCGCCCGCAAGGTTTCAGCGCTTGCGCCAGCGCATACCAAAGATGAAAAGAAGCGCCAGCGCGAAGCAACACGTGCCGCCAGAATTACCCAGCGTGCCGCCTATATGCGCGGAGATGAGAATGCGCTACCTGCACGTGATCGCGGGCCGCTAAAGAAATTTGTTCGCAACTATGTGGATTCAAGACGATCCATCGGTGAATACTTCTTACCCATTATTGGAGTGGTTCTGGTGGTGTCAATTGTTCCAGTTGCAGCTGCAGCAGTCGTCGGAGTTATCTTGATGTACACGGTGCTGCTTGCATCCGTTCTTGATGGAATTATTTTACGAAGAAAAATTAAGCGTGAAATTGAGATTCGTTTTCCTGGCCAATCACCAAAGGGTCTTGGAATGTACGGATGGTTACGCTCAACTCAGATGCGACGCATGCGTGCGCCTAAACCTCGCGTGGCCTTTGGTGAGAAGTTCTAAATCAGGTCTATTGTTCAAACACAACTAAATAAAACGCTCCTTTACAGGGGAAGTTCGGTGAAACTCCGACGCTGACCCGCAACCGTAATGGTTAACTCATATTTTATGGGTTCTCCTCAGTCGGATTACCTGTCTAGGAGTTTTGACCAACACCCGCCGAGGTTTGCGGGGTGTAGTCCAAAGTGAAGCGTTAATTCGCATTTCGATGAGCTACCCCTGTGTGACCCTTTTCTGAAGGAGCTCCACAATGTTTCATAACAAGTTAAATAGCAAGTTTCAAATCAATCGTAAAATCACAAAACAACTTCTGGCAGCTTCTTTGCTAGTGGTACTCGTCTCGCCTTTCGTAGCCACTCCAGCGCCGGCTGCTGAAAAGGGTTACCGCTACTGGGGTTATTTTCAAGCAGCTCCAAAAGCTACAACTTGGACAACAGCAATGACCAGCGCCGCCGTGAACGTCAAAGATGGAGCGGTAGAAGGATGGGCATTTACTTTTTCTAGCGAAGCAATCCCTGATGCTTCCACTCCAAGTGTGTTGCCAGATTTCGAATCCCTCTGCGCGAAAACACCTGCAGTAAAAGGAAAAAAGCGCATCGGAGTGGTTATTGATTTCGGCCCAAGTTACTTAGTTCCATCGGGTGAACGCCGTCTCAAGACGGTGAAAAGATGTGTAATTATTTCACCTAAAGCGCAGGGAATAGATGTCCTTGGAAAAGTCGCTCGAGTGCGCGCAGATAAATCGGGCCTCATCTGCGGACTTGCCGGCTATCCACGTCAGGAGTGTGGCGTTGAAATCACAACTCCAACCGAACTGCTCACCAAGTAAATTCCAGAGTACTTATTAGCGAAATGAAATTCCATCCAATGACATGGTGGATTGCGGCACTGATCGTTTCGGTGGCAGTTTCCATATCTAACAACTCGACCTTAAATCTCATTGTCTTGGGTGGAATTTCGCTGCTCGTCTATCTATACAATCACAATGCATCTGAAAAAACCCCTTGGTCTGGTGGTCTCTGGTTCGCCCTCAAACTAAGCGCTTTTATCATCGTCATCAGAACTCTAATTGGGATTCTGATCGGTGTACCAGTTCCAGGAAATACACTTTTTGAAATCCCAATTCTTTACCTTCCGGAATGGATGGCTGGCATTCGCATCGGCGGTGCAATTACCCAAGAGCGACTCAGTTTTGCCATCGCTGAGGGTTTAAAAATTTCGACTCTTATCTGCCTCTTTGCTGCGGCCACCTCACTCACATCTCCGCACCGACTACTCCGTCAGGCACCAATCTTTATCTACCAGTTCGGAATAGCACTTGTCATTGCCACATCTGTCTTTCCGCAACTGATTGCAAGTGCTACTCGCATAAAGAGTGCCCAACAAATGCGTGGCTTAGAAAATAAAGGATGGGCGAGAGTTGTTCTTCCGTTGCTGGAGGAGTCGCTGGCTCGATCGCTCAATTTAGCCGCTGCTATGGATTCTCGCGGATATGGATTCAGTCGTACGCGTTCGCAGTACCGAAAGGATAGCTGGGCAAGTGCAGATTCATCAGTCCTGCTCAGCGCTCTTGTGCTGCTCGGCGCATCATTGGTGGTTATTAAATGATTTCTTTCACCAGCGTCTCACTTATTTACCCTCACTCAACTCAAACCGTCTTTGAAGATCTCACATTCACCATCGAAGAAGGCGAAATGGTCCTCGTCATGGGGCCGACCGGTGTTGGGAAATCATCGCTCTTACGTTTGATAAACGGTCTTGTGCCCCACCACACTGGCGGAATTCTCGCCGGTGATGTTTCAATCGATGGCCACTCAACATCGCTTGTAACGCCGGGTGGCTTGGCCCATCTGATCGGAATTGTTGGACAAAATCCTACCGACGGTTTTGTGACCGACACCGTCGAAGACGAATTAGTCTTTGGAATGGAAGCGTTAAATTTTGCACCAGATGTAATGCGAAAAAGGGTAGAAGAAGTTCTCGATTTACTCTCACTTTCTCACCTGCGAACCCGATCAATTGCCACGCTTAGTGGTGGTGAGCAACAACGAGTAGCCATTGGCGCAGCTCTTGTAATGCATCCAAAAGTTCTAGTCTTAGATGAACCAACCTCAGCACTTGATCCGATCGCCGCCGAAGAAGTGCTCTCTATCTTGCACCGACTTGTCCACGACCTCGGACTCACGGTCGTAATTTCTGAGCATCGCTTAGAAAGAGTCATTGGTTTTGCAGATCGCATCATCTCCATCTCCGAAGATGGTCGCGCCGAAATTGATATCCCAGAGGAAATCCTTCGCACTTCTAAGATTGCGCCCCCGATAGTTCACCTAGCCCGAGCGCTCAACTTAGATTCTGTTGGCACCAGTGTCAGAGAAGTACGCCGAATGACTGCGCATCTTCGCGATTTTACTCCGCTTGAAAGAACCCCTTCACATCGCTCTTCACAATCTGTCATTGATGTAGCCGGTCTTTCCCTCTCCTATGGAAAGAAGGAAGCGCTCCGAAATATCTCGCTCACATTCCAGGCAGGTGAAATTGTTGCGCTTATGGGACGAAATGGAGCTGGCAAGAGTTCGCTCTTCAAGGCAATTGTGGGGCTGTTGCCACCTCATGCTGGGGTTGTTCGTGTGCTCGAAAAAGATCCAATGAAATTGAAGGGTTCAGATCGCAGAACAACGATTGGTTACATCCCACAAGAACCTAGTGATTTACTGATTCATTCAACAGTCGATCGTGAATGCCTCGAGTCCGATCTGCTCAACTCACTAGTTCAAGGATCTACGCTGGCATTCTTGCACCGCCTCATTCCTTCGATTAACCCCGCAATGCACCCGCGTGATCTCTCAGAAGGTCAGCGACTTTCGCTCGTACTTGCACTCGTCCTCTGCACTTCTCCACCAATCTTGGTGATGGATGAACCGACGCGTGGATTGGATTATCAAGCCAAAGCAATTTTGATTGACACTCTTGTCTCGTACTCTCGAAATCTCGGAAAAAGTGTTCTGATCGCTACCCACGATGTTGAACTAGTCGCCGAGGTTGCTGATCGGGTGATCTTTCTCGCTGATGGAGATGTCGTTGCAGATGGCCCGACACTTGACGTTCTGCTCTCTTCACCAGCTTTCGCACCACAGGTCGCAAAGGTGATGTCACCGGCTCCGTGGCTCACCGTGAAAGATGCGCTAGGCGCAATTAATAAAGATCAATCTTCAGAAGAGCTCGGCTGATGTCGTTGAAAAAAACTGCTGATATTTATCGCATGAGTGCGAAGTCAAAATTGACACTTGGCTTCACCTCTGCGGCTGCACTCATGGGATTTTTATGGCCGTTTTTTCTCACGGGGCAGTATCAATGGATTTTCTGGATCGCCATCGGTGCCAGCGTCTTCCTGCTTGTCTCTGAAATCGGCATTGGCGCAATTGATGCGAAATCGATCGCACTCCTCGGTGTGATGAGCGCTTTTATTACTCTCTTGCGACCGCTCGGTGCTGGTGCCGCTGGAATTGAACCAATCTGGTTTGCACTCATTGTTGCCGCTCGAGTTTTTGGTTCATCATGGGGTTTCTTGTTGGGCGTTACATCAATGACAACATCTGCAATGCTTACAGGTGGGCTAGGGCCGTGGCTGCCCTATCAAATATTTGCAGCGGGTTGGATCGGGCTGCTTGCCGGCGCACTTCCACAAAAAATTGCTGGACGTAAAATTCGTGGGCTTTCCGAAAAAATACTCTTGATCTGTTTTGGAGTTGTCGCCGCTCTCACCTTCGGACTACTAATGGATCTTCAATTTTGGCCATTTGTGCTTGGTACCGGAACGCAACTTTCTTACATTCCAGGCGGTGCAATCAGTGAAAATCTTCCGCGTTTTCTCACTTTCCACTTCGCATCGGCGATGGCGTGGGATATCCCGCGCGCGATTCTTACCGCGATCTTGATTACCTTTACCGCAACACCATTCTTGCGGGCGCTACGAAGAACTCACTTCAAGGCAGCTTTTCTCACACCCATCGAATTTAAAGCGCTGCAAAAATAGCCTTACCTAACGTGAGAATCTACAAACGGCAACGAGACAATCGTGGCGCTGCTCTCTCGGCCGCGAATATCGATGGTGATTTGCGATCCGACTTCTAGCCAAGCATCAACTAGCGCTAATCCAATTCCTACTCGAAGGCTCGGTGAGAAGGTCCCACTCGTTGTCACTCCGACAATGTCACCTTGTGCATTCTTTAAATCCATTCCAGCTCGTGGAATCCCTCGGTCATTCGATCGAATCCCACGCATGCGACGAAGCGCACCAGCACTTTTCTCTTTCCGTAAAACATCGCTGCCTTGAAAACTTTCCTTACTCCAGCCAATAGCCCACGAAGCACTTGCTTGAACGGGCGAGATTTCCAGCGAAAGTTCATGTCCGTGAAGTGGGTATCCCATCTCTGTTCGTAGCGTATCCCGCGCACCCAGACCACAGATCAATCCATTGCGCTGGGTAACCTGAGCAGCAAGTGCATCCCAGACAGCGCCGACATCATTGCGCTTCGGTACTAATTCAAACCCATGTTCTCCGGTGTAACCAGTTCGACAGATAATTACATCTGCTCCCCCGATGACAACATGTGCAAAGGCCATGTACTCCATTGTTGCCTCAACGCCAAGGTCAGTAAGTACATCTTTAGCGCTAGGGCCTTGCAGCGCAATGACTCCATAATCTTCATGTAAATTTTTCACCACAATCCCAGCGGGAGCAAGTGAGAGAAGAACCGCGACTACATCCGATGTGTTCGAAGCGTTCGGAATTAAAAAAAAGTCATCCGCTCTATTGCGATAAACAATCAGGTCATCAACGACTCCACCCGTCTGGGTGCAGAGCAAGGTGTATTGGGCTTGTCCATCTGTAATGCGGTTCAGATCATTTGTAAAAACTGAGTTGAGAAACTCATTAGCGCCAATGCCTATGACGCTCGCTTTCCCAAGGTGGGAAACATCAAAGAGACCCACTGCCTGCCGCACGGCAGTGTGCTCGGCTATGACTCCTCCACCTGGATATTCGATCGGCATCAACCAGCCACCAAAATCGGCCATCTTCGCCTCAAGTGCGAGATGGCGACTATGCAAAGGTGAATTTTTCATGCCACCAACCTACACTTACGGCGTGCATAAAAGGCAGAAGCACTCTCATAGATTCGAAAGGCAGATGTGGCATCTCTCATGACATCAATCTCACTGACACCAACACTCAAGGATGAGATCCTCGTTGTTGGCTTGGCTCAAGGTTCCACCTCTGGCAAAAAAGGTGCTAAGTCATCGCTCGTTATTGAATCTGGCGATTTAGTACTCGATGTTGCGGGCCTCGAAGAGATTCTCACCGATCTTGGTGCCACTGGAAAAATTGATGAAGTAATCAAAGTGCCTGGGTCATCTCTTCGGCTACTAGTTTTTACTGGCTTAGGTAAAGCCGCTCCGCGATATTCGCATGAGGGTCTCCGACGTGCTGCTGGCGCGGCCGCCCGATCACTTGCTGGACACAAGAGCGCAACATTTTCACTGCCTACTCATGATGTTGCGACAGTGAGCGCTGTCGCAGAAGGTGGCGCACTTGGTGCATATCTCTTTAACGAATTTCGAAGCGAAGCCGAAGTTCATGGAGCAAAACCACTTGCTGCAATTAAAGTACATACTCCGCATGCAACAAAAGATGCTTACTCAACAATTGCCTCCGATGCCGAGATCATTTCCCAATATACATTCCTCACTCGCGACTTGATTAATACACCTCCAAGTCATCTCACTCCAGCAACCTTTGCCGAAAAAATGGCTGCCGAGGTAAAGGCCGCAGGCGGTGCACGTGCTGGACTCACTCTCACGGTAATGACTGAAGATGTGCTTAAGCGAAAAGGTTTCGGTGGAATTACTGCCGTTGGTCAAGGATCAGCCAATCCACCACGTCTCGTACGGATCTCATACAAACCGACGGGCAAAGTTAAAGCCAAGAAACATTATGCATTTGTAGGCAAGGGAATCACATTTGATAGTGGTGGTCTCGCCTTAAAGCCAGCACTTGGAATGGAGGCGATGAAATCTGATATGAGCGGAGCAGCTGCAGTCTGTAGCGCAGTCTTAGCTATCGCCGCTTTGAAATTACCAGTCGCTATCGATGCCTGGGCTCCATTAGCTGAAAATATGGTGAGTGATACTGCGACTCGACCAAGTGACATCATCACGATCTACGGTGGTAAGACTGTTGAAGTTCTCAACCCTGATGCAGAAGGTCGCTTAGTTTTAGCTGATGCGCTGCAACGTGCGCAAGAAGAGAACGGGCTTGACTTAATCATTGATGTTGCAACTCTTACCGGCGCCCAAGTTGTTGCACTCGGTACTCGCACAAGTGCGGTCATGACAAATAACGAAGCGACATCGGCGGCATTCCTTGAAGTAACTGATAAAACTGGAGAACAGTTCTGGCCAATGCCACTTCCGACAGAGTTGCGCGCTTCGCTTGACTCTCCCGTCGCTGATCTTGCAAACATTGGTGACCGAATGGGCGGCATGCTTGTTGCTGGAATTTTCCTCAAGGAATTTGTCTCCGATGATCTTCCTTGGCTTCATTTGGATATCGCAGGTCCGGCCTACAACGATCGCTCTCCCCATGGATACACACCAGTCGGTGGTACCGGAATAGCGGTCCGATCGCTGATCGCTGCGGCTAAAGCGCAGATCTAGTTCATCTGCTCTCATGATGAGATCAGACTGCGAGCGGGTTAGTCATCTTGCGAGCAGGCTGGCAAGATATGGGAGTAGGCCGATCGCTCAGATGTAAATCTGAGCACTGAAGGGATATCAATTAATGTCGAACGTTGATCTAGTAATCCTTGGTGGCGGAAGCGGCGGCTATGCAGCGGCTCTTCGCAGTGCTCAACTTGGTCTTTCGGTTGTGCTCATCGATTCAGATAAACTCGGCGGTACTTGCCTACACCGCGGTTGTATTCCAACTAAAGCCCTTCTTCATGCTGGCGAAGTTGCAGACACCGCCCGACACTCTTCTCAGTTTGGCGTAAGCACCACCCTTAACTCGATAGATATGAACGGCGTCAATTCTTATAAAGATGGCGTCATTGCAAAGTTGTATAAAGGTTTACAAGGGCTCGTAAAATCTCGCGGAATCACTTTGGTTGAGGGTCACGGAACTCTTGTTGCAAAAGATACTGTTGAAGTCAACGGTGTTCGATATACCGGCAAGAATGTCATTCTTGCTACTGGCTCTTATGCCAAGACTCTGCCAGGTTTAGAAATTGACGGCAAGCGAGTTATTACCTCTGACCACGGAACCAAATTAGATTACATTCCGAAGAGCGTCATTGTTCTTGGCGGCGGAGTAATTGGATGCGAGTTTGCATCAGTCTGGAAATCTTTTGGGTCCGAAGTAACGATCATTGAAGGGCTGCCCCACTTAGTGGCCTTAGAGGATGAGTCCTCATCCAAACTTCTCGAGCGCGCATATCGAAAGCGTGGAATTAACTTTGAACTTGGTACGCGTTTTAAATCTAACACCGTGAACGCTGATGGTGTCACGGTCGAGCTAGAAGACGGTCGGACATTTAGCGCCGAATTACTTCTCGTCTCAGTGGGGCGCGGCCCGGTCTCGGCAAATCTTGGCTATGAGATACAAGGCATCACAATGGATCGCGGCTATGTTCTAGTCGATGACAAGTGCCGCACAAATATTCCAGGAATCTGGGCCGTTGGTGATTTGATCCCCACTCTTCAATTGGCTCACGTTGGATTCCAAGAAGGAATTCTTGTTGCCGAAGAAATTGCTGGACTCAACCCACGTCCGATTAACTACGACGGAGTTCCACGCGTTACCTACTCAGAACCTGAAGTTGCCTCTGTCGGCCTCACAACTGCGCAAGCCAAAGAGCGCGGACATGATGTTGTAGAACTCAATTACGACTTAGCTGGAAACGGTAAGGCCCAGATTTTAGGCACGGCTGGGTCTATCAAACTTGTCGCAGCTAAGAACGGACCAGTACTTGGTATTCACATGGTGGGTTCGCGCGTCGGTGAATTACTCGCAGAGGCTCAGTTGATTTTCAATTGGGAAGCAACTGCAGCAGATGTTGCTCCACTTCTACATGCACATCCAACTATGTCAGAGGCGCTCGGCGAAGCTCACATGGCACTGGCTGGCAAACCGCTTCACGCACACGGATAAGGGAGATATAAAATGACATTCTCTGTAAAGATGCCAGCTCTTGGTGAAAGTGTAAGTGAAGGAACTGTCACGCGTTGGCTTAAGGCTGAAGGCGATCACATCAATGTAGATGAACCACTTCTTGAAGTATCGACCGACAAAGTTGATACCGAGATCCCATCGCCAGTCTCTGGAACACTCTCTAAAATTCTTGTACAAGTAGATGCAACGGTGCCAGTTGGTGCCGACCTTGCAATCATTGAAGATGGCGCGGCAGCTCCAGTTGCAGCTCCAGTTGCACCACCAGTTGCGGCACCAGTTGCAGCAACTCCCCCACCACCAGTTGCAGCACCAGTTGCCTCTGCTGCAACAGCGGGAACAGTTATTTCAATGCCTGCTCTTGGTGAAAGCGTGAGCGAAGGTACAGTCACTCGCTGGTTAAAAAACGTTGGTGACCATGTAGCCGTTGATGAACCTCTTCTTGAAGTATCAACTGACAAAGTAGATACCGAGATTCCATCACCTGTTGCAGGCACGCTACTTTCGATTGATGTCGCTGTTGATGCAACAGTTCCAGTGGGAGCCCGATTGGCTTTGATCGGTGTGAGTGGTGGCGCGCCAGTAGTTAGCGCGCCAGTAGTTAGCGCGCCAGTAGTTAGCGCGCCAGTAGTTAGCGCGCCAGTAGTTAGCGCGCCATCGGATGCTTACATCACACCGATTGTGCGAAAGTTAGCCAATGAGCTTGGTGTAGATATTTCTCGTATCAAGGGAAGCGGTATCGGCGGGCGAATTCGCCGAGAAGATATCGAGGCAGCAGCAACTCCTAAGGTTGCCGCAGTCACAACCGCAGCACCGATGGCAGCAGCTGTTTCGGCTCCGCGTGCAAGCTCTCCGGTATCTCCACTTCGCGGAACGACAGTGACAATGTCACGACTGCGTAAAGTTATTGCCGCTCGCATGGTTGAGTCGCTACAAGTATCAGCGCAATTGACAACTGTGATCGAAGTTGATGTGACAAAGATTGCCCGACTACGCGGGGCAGCAAAGACTTCTTTTGCAGAACGCGAAGGTGTAAATCTCACCTTCCTTCCATTCTTTGCTGTTGCCGTGTGCGAAGCGCTTAAGCAGCACCCAGTTCTTAACTCATCCGTTGAAGGCGATCAAATCACTTATCACGGCAGTGAACATCTCGGCATTGCGGTGGATACCGAACGCGGACTACTTGTTCCAGTAATCTCCAATGCAGGCGATCTCAACATGGGTGGCGTAGCAAGAAAGATTGCTGATCTAGCTGCTCGTACCCGTGATAACAAAGTAAATCCAGATGAACTAAGTGGTGGAACATTCACCATTACAAATACTGGCTCACGTGGCGCGCTCTTTGACACACCAATTATCAATCAGCCACAAGTTGCAATCCTTGGCCTCGGCGCAATAGTGAAGCGCCCAATGGTTGTTCGTGGCGAAGATGGTGGCGAGACAATTGCAATTCGCTCAATGGTCTACTTAGGTCTTTCCTACGATCACCGAGTCGTTGATGGTGCAGATGCCGCGCGATTCCTCGTCACCTTAAAAGAACGCCTAGAAGGCGGAGCATTCGAATCTGATTTGGGTCTCTAATGTCTTTGCCACAACGCATTGCAATTACTGGCGCATCGGGGCTAATCGGTAGCGCCTTAGTTGGACATCTTAAAAGTGAAGGACATACCGTTCAGCGACTAGTTCGTCGCGCAACTGTCTCCCCCGATGAAATTCAATGGGATCCGATTACAGGTTATGTCGATATCGAAGCACTTCGAGGAGTAGATGCAGTAATACACCTCGCTGGCGTGGGTGTGGGCGATAAGCGTTGGACCAAGAAATTTCGGGCACAGATTCTTAACTCGAGACTACTTGGCACGCAGACAATTGCAAAAGCTGTCGCTGAAGTAAAGCCACAAGTTTTTATTAGCGCTAGCGCAATCGGTTGGTATGGCGAATCTGGTAATCGGGCAGTTGTTGAGAGTGATCGATCGGGTGAAGATTTCTTAGCCGCCGTATGTCGGGAATGGGAAGCTGCCGCTGATCTCGCAGTTGGTGTTCGCACAGTCAAACTTCGGACCGGAGTCGTACTTGATCCTATGGGTGGCGCGCTCGGCCGGATGTTGCCACTTTTTCGATTTGGACTTGGGGGAAAGCTTGGCTCAGGAAAGCAATGGTGGTCTTGGATTACGCTGCATGATGTCATCCGCGCAATTACGTTCTCACTTGAACATCCAATTGAGGGTCCAGTAAATCTTACTTCGCCGAACCCAGTTACAAATCTGGAATTCACTGCGGCTTTGGCTCGCGCAATGCACCGGCCTGCGCTTTTTCCGGCACCTGCATTTGCGCTCAAGCTTGTACTCGGTGGGTTCTCTTCTGAAATTCTCGGATCGAAGAAAGTGATGCCACAGAAATTAACAGATGCTGGATTTGAGTGGGATTATCCCCACGTTACTTCGGCTCTTGTTGCACTCGTAGAGCATTAATTAACTCGATTGCAGCGCCGCGACCACTAGCTAGCGCCCCATCTTGTGAAGGCGCGCGTAAATAATCGCCGGCGCGGTAGACGTATGGGCGAATACATATCGATACTTGCTTTTGCCAACCAGGTGTAAACAGTGGCAGTGCGTTCCTTATTTCGTATTTAGCAATCAATTCCCACTGCGCGGTGTCACAACCCCAAATCATGGCTAGATGACGGCGCATATCTGATTCCGAAACAGTACCAAGTGAAGTACTTGAAAATAAGGTGTATCCAGGTGGTGCTGACTTCTCAATAAGTGCGGATATGCAGATTGAGTTAATCACCAGACCACGATTAAGTCCATCCACTCGTAGCGTTGCATCAACGTCTAGATCATCGCGAGTCGCGTGATACCAAGTCGTGCAGCCAGCACTTGAACCAAGTTCTTCCAATCCAAGTAACTGCGCAGCACTTGTTTGATCTGTCGCCACAATAATCGCGCGTGTATGAATTACTCCCTGACTCGTCTCCAAGGTAAGACCGTCAATGGAATTTACTTGAACATCTAATTCGATCACACCCACTCGCTGCGCCAAAATCCGAGTAAGTGCGCCGGCACCGTCTGCCGGTAGCCCAGGTGAGCCTTGAATAAAACTCTTAATAATCGCGCGTCCTGCTGCGCCATCAACAGCCGAAGGTGGTGCTAAAAAGACTCCAGTAAGAAAAGGTTTTAGTACCCTCAGATAAAGTTCGCCACAGCCAGCGTTGAGGATTTCACTTTCGACCGAACTCCCAGCCTGTGATCGACTGATTAAGTAGCGCAGGAAGGAAATCTTTTCTGGAAGCGATCCAGTCGCATTATTAAAGACTGAAAATAAATACTTACGCGGATCCCCCAATCGAATAACTTTGCCGTTAAATGCAACGTCAACAGCTCTAGGAGCAGGTTGGAAATCTAAATCATCAACTATCCCGAGTGCCTTGATCTGCGGATACTTGGCGTTGATGAATTGGAAACCACGGTCTAATCGGAAGCCATTAATTTCATCACTTTGTATGCGGCCGCCGGCCCGAACCCCGCATTCCAAAACTCGCACGGAATAGCCACTTTCCTGCAAAGTAAGTGCAGCGCTTAAACCAGCAAGACCACTACCAATGACAACAATTGGTAGGTTGTTATCGGACACTTATCCGTGCAGCCTTCTCAATAATCTTCGCAACTGCCAACGCATCTGCAAGTGGAACTGGATTTGGACCGCCATCTTTGAGAGTGGCCATGACCATGGTGTAGAAATTCGCATAATTTCCAGCAACGCACTCAATCTCTTCTACTAAATCTCCTTGATAAATAAATCCGGCGCTGCGCATGGGTGTAAGCCAATTTCCTTGCACTGGTTTTGCACCTTCTCGCAGCGCAGCTTCTTGTGGATCTAATTCGTTTATCACGAGCGCTCCGTTTGAGCCGAGCAGCCGTACTCGCGGTCCCGGTGCCCCAGAAATTGCGGAGGCGGCCAAATATGAATCGACGCCAGAATCGTGGGTAATCATGAGCGTGACATCGTCATCTGCTGCGCCTCGAATCGATCGCACCGATGCGCTGATTAATTCACCTGGTCCGAAATAGTCCAGCGCCGTTGAAACCAGATGCGATTGTAAATCGAGCAGCAATCCCCCGCCATCTTGTGGAGATAAGTTCTCTCGCCAAGACGCAAGGTTTCGTTCAGGTCGGTAGCGTTCGAAGCGTCCATCGAATCTAAAAACGTTACCGATACTTTTTTCGGCTACTACTTTTTTGATCGTCAAACTGTCGCTATCCCAGCGACGATTGAAAAAAGTTGTCAGGAAAGTATCGTGCCTTTCGGCAAGTGAAATCATCTCTTCCACTTCTTGCACATTTCGCCCCATCGGCTTATCAACAACCGTTGGGATGCCTCGCTCAAGAGCGGCCTTCACCTGTGGCAGATGTGCAAGGTTGCTCGAAGCGATTACTACCAAATCAATTCCCGAATCTAAAAAGGCAGCGTAATCTGAGAATATTTTTGCATCTGGAAAGTCAGTCTCGGCTTGAATGATCCGCTCGGGGTTCGAAGTCAGAATTGCTGCAACGGTAAACCCACTACCTGCCAGCAGCGGCGCGTGAAAGACGCGGCCGGCTAAGCCATAACCAGCAATTCCTACCCGCATCTGACTCCTTCATTCTGGACCTATTTGATCCGCAATCTCACTACGCCAACCATGAGATGGATTAGCAAGAAGGCAAGCCTACCTTTAGGCTGATCTCGTGCCATCAGTTGACTACGAAGTAAAAAATTCACCAATTGCACTGACTCGCGGTGGCGTGATGGAGTATGAAGAGGCACTTGATTTACAACGAGCGCTACACCGAGAAATCGCCGCCGGTCTTCGTGAAAACACGCTCTTGCTTATTCAACACCCATCAATTTATACAGCTGGCAAGCGCACCCAAGATCATGAGCGTCCCCAGAATGGCGCCCGAGTGATCGACGTCGATCGTGGTGGAAAGATCACATGGCATGGCCTCGGCCAACTCGTGGGGTATCCGATCATTCGACTTGCAGCACCCAGTGAACTCGTGGGTTTTGTACGCGAGATTGAGAGCGCACTGATAGCAACTTGTGCCGAGCTTGGGCTTACTACTCAACGAGTCGAAGGGCGCTCTGGTGTCTGGGTCGTTGATGAAGACGGCTACCGAAAGATTGCTGCGATTGGAATCAGAGTGGCAACTGGCACCACGATGCACGGCTTCGCACTCAATGTGAACCCAGATTTAACTGCATTCGACGCAATCGTCCCTTGTGGAATCACTGATGCCGACGTCACTTCGCTTGCACGTGAACTCGGCCGTACTATTAGCATCGATGAGGTGTGCCCCTTGGTTGAAAAACATATGTATGAGTCATTGGTAAAGGTGAGTAAGTGAGTACTAATCCAGATGGTCGTAAATTGCTTCGAATTGAAGCACGTAATGCCTCAACTCCAATTGAGCGCAAACCTGAGTGGATTAAAACTCGTGCCAATATGGGTCCTGAGTACACTCGCCTGCGCTCACTTGTAAAGAGTGAAGGACTGCACACAGTCTGCCAAGAAGCCGCATGTCCAAATATTTTTGAATGCTGGGAAGATAAAGAAGCAACATTTTTAATCGGTGGAGATCGCTGTACTAGACGTTGTGACTTCTGCAATATCGATACTGGCAAACCGCTACCAATTGATCGGGAAGAGCCACGTAAGGTGGCCGAATCTGTAAAGGTGATGGGGCTGCATTATGCAACTATTACTGGCGTTACACGTGATGACTTAGAGGATGAAGGCGTCTGGCTTTATTCCGAGACGATTCGTAAAGTTCATGAGTTGAATCCTGGTTGTGGCGTTGAAATGTTGGCTCCAGATTTTGGTGGCAAACCAGAACTTCTCAATCAGGTCTTCGATGCCAAGCCAGAGGTTTTTGCACACAACCTTGAGACTGTTCCCAGAATTTTCAAGACTATTCGTCCGGCATTTACCTACGAAAAATCCTTGGATGTCATCTCCCAAGCTCGAAACTACGGACTCATCACAAAATCAAATTTAATTCTTGGCCTTGGTGAAACACGTGAGGAAATTTCACAGGCGCTAATTGATTTACAGAGCGCCGGTTGTGATCTCATCACAATTACCCAATATTTGCGTCCAACACTGAAGCATCATCCAGTTGAACGATGGGTGAAGCCGGAAGAATTTGTAGAACTTGCTACAGAGGCGACCGAAGTTGGTTTCCTTGGTGTCATGAGCGGACCACTAGTGCGTAGTAGCTATCGCGCGGGCCGTCTCTACCAGCAAGCCATGGAATCACGGGCGCAATCAGGAAGCGCTACTCGTGGCTGATCTGGTTTATCCCCCTGTAATTATTACGCTGCGAACCTTCTGGAGATACCTCGGTCTCAAATTTGATTTCCAAGGAGTGGAAAATATCCCGCGCACAGGTGGAGCAATTTTGGCGATGAACCATGTTGGGTACCTCGACTTTGCACTCGTTGGCACCGCCGCCTTGCCCGCAAAGCGTTACGTACGCTTCATGGCTAAGAGAGAAATTTTTGATAATAAAATTGCGGGACCACTTATGCGCGGAATGCATCACATTTGTGTTGATCGATCTAGCGGATCAGCTTCATTTGTCGCAGCTCTGCGCGCACTCAAAGGTGGTGAAATAATTGGAATATTTCCTGAGGGAACGATTTCGGTGAGCTTTGAACTCAAGGAATTTAAATCTGGTGCAGTACGTCTTGCGATCGCAGCCGGGGTGCCAATTATTCCTTCAGCAGTATGGGGATCTCAGCGGATCTATACCAAGAAAGTTAAACGTGATTTTGCTAGAAATAAATATCCAATTTCAGTGAAATTTGGAGAGCCGCTTTACTTCACCAGAGAATCTGATGTCGAACAGGGTGAGGCTGAATTGAAATTAGCCATGCAAGTGCTATTAGACGATATTCAGGGCAGATATCCAGATGACCACAAGGGCGCCCGTTGGGCACCTACTCGTCTTGGTGGAAGCGCCCCTGCTCCCCTAAACTGAAGCCATGTTTAAGAAGAAGAAAAAAGAGCCAAAGATAAAGAAACAACGCTTCCAAGCAATTCGTGATGCGTACAAGATGACCAAGAAGGTGAAGCCTTGGATCGGTCCGGTTCTGATTGCTATCTTCGTAGGAGTAATGGGAACCGGAATCGGTATTGGGTTCGTCATTAAAAGGCCTGGCTACCTCGGTTTCATATCAGCACCACTGGCGCTCTTAGCAACTCTCTTCTTCTTCTCTCGCGTTGCATTGGGTGCAAGTTTTGCCAGTGTTGAAGGACAGATAGGCGCTGGCGCAAGTGTGCTGATGGCTATTCGCAAAGGATGGACCACAACTCCAGCCGTGGGTGTCAATAAAAATCAAGATATGGTGCATAGAAGTGTCGGTCGCCCAGGAATTGTTCTTACCGCAGAAGGTACAAGCGGTGTTCGAGTGCTACTTCAGGCAGCTCGAAAAGATGCCGAGAGATTTGCACCTGGTGTTCCAATTTACGAAATCTGGGTTGGCGATGGCGATGGTCAGGTTCCGCTGCGCAAGTTACAAAAACATGTAGGTAAATTAAAGAAGAAATTATCAGCACACCAAATGCGTGAAGTCCGGGCGCGGATGAAGGCTGTTGGCGGGATGTCACTACCAATTCCCAAGGGGCCAATGCCAAAGAATGTGCGCGTACCTAAGCGCTAATTTCTTAGCTTTCGAGTCGCAACCAAAACAGTGTTGCTCAAGCGTTCATTGATTCCACGGCCGTTTTGATCAAATGTAATTGCTGTGACCACGACGACAAGAAGTGCAATCCTTATCAGCGCCTCCTTTGGCGTTGGTGCTCCCTCATCTGAGAAGCGAACAATTTTCAGCCCGACAATGCGATGACCTGGTGTTGCTGCGCCAGCAATGGAGAAGACGAAGTATTGGAGTGTGAAAATGGCAAGAGTTGTGAGCGGATCCGGTAGGCCGTCTCGCCCGGGCGCAAAGCCATAGGCGATCGCTGAGCAGAGGGCCCAATCAATGGCCAGACCAAGCATCCGGCGCCCCTGTGAAACCCTTGGGTATCTCGAGTCAACGTGATCTGTATTCACAATCCCAAGCCTATCTGAGGGCTCCTCCCAAGGGCCTTCTCAAAGCCAGGGGATCCTCAAACTCAACCCAGATCTCCACCCGTAACAAGGATGTAACACGGCGATTGTGTCTTTTTTACATTGTGGTTCTAGGGTTACGTCATATCGAGACGCCTCAGAGCCGAGCGCTTCACCTCGAATTAGACCTAAATCGGAGCACACATGTTTAAGAATGCGCAAGAAATTTTTGCATATATCAAGAAGGAAGATATCAAGTTAGTCGATGTTCGATTTACTGATCTTCCAGGTATCCAGCATCACTTCAACGTTCCTGTTGAATCTTTCGACGAGGCAGTCTTTACTGACGGGCTGATGTTCGATGGTTCATCGATCCGTGGTTTTCAATCAATTCACGAATCAGATATGAAGCTTCTTCCAGTTCCAGAATCTGCTTACGTCGATCCATTTAGATTTGAAAAAACACTTATTATAATTTTCTCGGTTCACAATCCAGTTGATAACTCTGCCTACTCACGAGATCCTCGCGGAGTAGTAAAGAAAGCCGTTGACTATTTAAAGAGCACTGGAATTGCCGATCAGGCGTTCTTTGCACCTGAAGCAGAGTTCTACGTCTTCGATGCCGTTCGCTTTAAGACCGGTATCAACGAGGCTTACCATCACATCGATTCATACGAAGGTGCTTGGAATACTGGCATCGTTGCAGATCCTGATGGCACTCCGAACCGTGGATACCGCACACGTATTAAGGGTGGGTACTTCCCAGTTTCTCCAACAGATCAATTCGCAGATCTTCGCGATGAAATGGTGATGGAGCTCGGTCGTGCAGGTCTACTCGTTGAGCGCTCACACCACGAAGTGGGAACTGCTGGACAGATGGAGATCAACTACCGCTTCACGGATATTTTGACTGCTGGCGATGAGTTAATGAAATTTAAGTACATTGTTCGCAACGTTGCTTGGGAGGGTGGCAAGACTGCAACATTTATGCCAAAGCCACTCTTTGGTGATAACGGTTCTGGTATGCACGTTCACCAATCACTTTGGAAAGATGGAAAGCCACTCTTCTTCGAGGCTGGTACTTATGGTGATCTCTCTGATATGGCTCGCTGGTACATCGGTGGATTGCTTAAGCACGCGCCATCACTACTAGCTTTCACAAACCCAACCGTTAACTCATACCGTCGTCTTGTTCCAGGTTATGAAGCGCCGGTAAATCTCGTGTACTCAGCGCGTAACCGTTCTGCATGTATTCGAATTCCAATCACCGGATCAAGTCCTAAGGCAAAGCGTATTGAGTTCCGCTGCCCAGATCCCTCTTCAAATCCATATCTCGCCTTCGCTGCAATGCTGATGGCCGGTATCGATGGAATCCTTAATAAGATCGAACCACCTGCTCCAGTTGATAAAGATCTCTACGAACTAGATGGCGATGAAGCACTTTCGATTCCACAGGTTCCAGGCTCACTTGAAGCAGTTCTTGATAGCCTCGAAGCAGATCACGCATTCTTGATGCAAGGTGGAGTCTTCAGTGAAGATCTCATTGCAACATGGATCGAGTGGAAGCGTAAGCAAGAAGTTGATTATGTTCGCTTGCGTCCACATCCAGCAGAGTTTGAACTCTACTTCGATATCTAAATCGTAGTAAAAAGCCCCCGTCGGTGACGGGGGCTTTTTATTCTCTTTTTTCTAACTCAGTTACACTCTCCCTATGATGAAAAAGGTTTCCCCGCTTACCGAATTTCTGCACAAGGAGTCAACCTCAGGGTTAGTCCTAGTCGCCGCAGCCGGCTTGGGGCTACTTTTAGCGAACTCTCCTTTCTCTGACCACTATTTTGATTTTCTCTCACTCGGCTTTGAAGTCGGCGGTGGGCTCTTCTACCTGAAACTGACCACACTCAAAATTATTAATTACGCTCTGATGTCGATTTTCTTTTTTGTGGTTGGTCTTGAAATCAAGCGAGAGATCACTAGTGGGCATCTCTCGTCGCCAAAGAAAGCTGCCGCCCCCTTTATCGCAGCCCTCGGTGGTATGGCAGTACCTGCACTCATTTACTTGGCGATAGCGGGATCAGAGGCACCTGAAGGTTGGGCGGTTCCGGTTGCTACCGATATTGCTCTTGCAGTTGGGTTACTTGCCTTTATGGGTAGCGCTGTTGGTAATTCGCTTCGTTCATTCTTACTAGCGCTGGCAGTCATAGACGATATCGGCGCAATTCTCATCATTGCTTTTGTCTATTCAACAGGAATTGCGTTCTCATGGGCCATCAGCGCAATACTGTCAATTGTCCTCTTCCTCATCCTGATCAAGAATGGATTAACGTCGTTCTATCTCTACATAGTGATCGGAGTTCTGCTCTGGTACTCCTTCTATCGAATGGGAATACATCCAACTCTTGCTGGTGTAATTCTTGGACTGTTAACGCCAAGCACTCCGTATCACAAGGCTGATTTCGAGGATTCAGATGATGGCTCAGTTTCAGTTGTTGAATTTTTACAGGTAAAACTCCATTCGTTTTCTAGTCTTTTTGTAATTCCTATTTTCGCCATTGCCAATACTGGTGTTGTCCTGAGTCAGGACTCGATTTCGCAAGCGATGGGCTCGGTAATTGCTTGGGGTATTTTTGCCGGACTCGTACTTGGAAAGCCGCTAGGAATTGTCTTGGCTACCTACGCTGCGGCCCGACTCAAAGCCGCCGAGATTCCAGATGGCGCCTCTGCTGTAAAACTCATTGCAACCGGAAGTGCTGCCGGGATTGGCTTCACCGTTTCTATTTTTATCGCGGATCTCGCCTTTGAAGATCCGACCAGAAAGAACATTGCAATTATTGCTGTCATCTTTGCTTCCATTGTAAGCGCCCTACTTAGCGCGCTCTTATTTAAAGTTCGCTTAGGTAGATCAACGAAAAACTAATTAGCAAGCCAACCCCATACTGAATCAGCACCTGAATGACCAACAAGGACCGTTATTACAATTGCGGCGATTGACGCAAGCACTAACGCCACTGACACGCCACGTCGAAGCCATACATTTCCGACAGTTGCACCAGATCGATCCATCCGCCAACGAATAAAGATTAAGACCAACATCGGTAACGTAACGAATGGGGCAAGCCCACCTAACTCTGCATGACTTTCAATATTTTTATCGACTAACTCTTGCATGGCCTGGCCACTGACCTTGGCAAGGAAAAGCGAGCCCTGAGCAATCACTGCGAGGATAAGAATCGCTTTACCATAACGCCTTGAAAAACTTGGCAGATATGACATCACTAGCGCGCTCAGGGCTACGAGTGGAACAAGCACCACTGCAGCATGAACGACCAATGGGTGCAGCGGTAATCCTGCGACGATTCCAAAAATCCCGTCAGCTTGGCTGATCGTCTGGCTCATTGTAAAATGTTACCGCCCACAGGCGAAAGGCGCTTAATCAAGGAAGAAATCGAGTAGAAAGTCTTTTGTACCTGGGACAACGGAGTACTTTTCAAGATCAGTGATACCGACGCTTGCTAATACTTCATCATCAACATAGAAATTCCCTGAATGTTCTTTTGAATCTCGGTTGAGAATTACATAGGCAGCATCAGCGAGGATCTCTGGTGTCCGGCACGCCGCGGTATCGATTCCCGGAATCATTGCAAGCGCCGCGGTATCGATTGCCGTTCGTGGCCAAAGTCCGTTAACCGCTATTCCATCTCGCTTAAATTCATCAGCCATGCCAAGTACACACATAGACATTCCGTACTTTGCCATTGTGTAGGCAACGTGGTTCTTAAACCATTTTGATTTCATGGAAAGCGGTGGTGAAAGTGTCAAGATATGTGGATTGCGCCCGGCTGCTGCACTCTCTTTCAAATATGGAATCGTAGCTTGTGAAGTTAAAAATGTTCCACGGACGTTGACATCAAACATGAGATCAAATCGCTTCGCCGGCGTTGCTAAAGTTGGCGTCAGATTGATTGCACTTGCGTTATTGATCAGAATATCAATTCCGCCAAATTCGGCGACAGTTTTTTCAATAGCCGCAGCAATCTGGGCTTCATCTCGAATGTCACACTGAATCGGAAGTGCTACTCCCCCAGCTGCTTCAATCTCGGCTGCGGCCGTAAAGATTGTGCCCGGGAGTTTTGGATTCGGATCGGCAGTCTTGGCCGCAATAGCAACGGATGCCCCATCGGCAGCGGCGCGCAGTGCAATCGCTAGACCAATTCCACGTGAGCCGCCTGTAATAAATATTCTCTTACCTTTAAGGTCTCCGCTGATAGTCATTACTTTGCTCCCTTGCTCTGTACCTTTTCAGTTGCTTTCTTGGCCATAAAATTCATAAAAGCTTGCATCGCTTCATCTGATGTGAGTGCAAGTGAGAAGAGTTCAAATTCAGCCCGCATCACAGCAGCGACCGCATCATGTTTGCTCGCCTTGATCAGTGCTTTGGTATTAATAATTGCAGTTGGTGGTTGCGCCGCAATCTGCTCTGCAATCGCCATCGCGGCTATTAGCGCATCCGGTGCAACCTCTGCCACCAATCCCATCTCTACTGCTTGTGCTGCGTTAAATGATTCACCGGTCATAAAAATTCTCGCTGCACGTTGATAACCCACAAGTGCCGGAAAGAGCAGACTTGACCCCGCCTCTGGAACAAGACCTAGGCTGGCAAAAGGCATGGAAAACGACGCGCTCTTATCTGCAATTACAACATCGCAGTGCAACAACATGGTGGTACCAACCCCAATCGCATTACCTGTTACAGCTGCAATGAGTGGTTTCGGAAAATCTAATAACGAAGCCAGGAAGGTAGCAACTTCTGAGTCCTGTGCGGCCGGAGGATTTTCCATAAAGTCGCGGATGTCGTTTCCAGCAGTGAAATTGCTACCGGTGCCGGTGAGCACAACTGCGCGTATTGCAAAATCTCCGGCTGCTCCATTGAGCGCCCTTGAGAGCGCGCCATACATATCCCGATTGAGCGCATTCATCTTTTCTGGTCGATTTATTGTGATGGTACGGATCGATCCTTGGGTTGAGAGAAGAATCGTCGCTGGCAGGTTACTCATGAGTATAGACTACCTCAGGACAGCAACGATAAATAGGAGCATGGTGGGTGCACCTACCAGAGAGGTATGTGTCAACACGATGTCAACAGATATCACAATTGCACAGCGAGAGTTATCCCCCTTTGAACAGCTCATCTTGGGATTGGTCTGCGAAGGAAAATCTAACCGCGCCATCGCAGATCAGACATCACACACCGAAAAGGTAATTGAGAATACAGTCAGCCGCTCTGCTCGAGTATTTAATATCAAATCCGATGGCGATACCAATGTCCGAGCTTTACTAACGTTAGCCTTTAGATGGCATTTCGGCGATGATGCCTTCGATCATCTCGGCATTGTATGCTCACACCTTGAAATTGATAGCGACGGAAATAACACCTGCAATCTCCATATTGAATAGCCGCTTGAGACCCAGCACTCAAACCGCTAACGATGGCGCTAGCACTCTCCAAAAATAGGATCACACCCTTTTCTTAGGTATCCACTTAAGGCATGTTCACTAATTGAAAATAAATGAAGAGAAAAAATGAAACGCAGAACTTTTGATGGAATAGTCACGGCAGTTGGATTCGCACTAGCAGCATTCTTATTAATTGCCGCAGGTCTAGTTAATTGGGGCGCAACCTTTGCAAACGAATCGGTAAAGAGTTAGTTAGAAAATCAAAATATCTCATTCCCCACAGCAGATTCCATGCCTGATGCGACTAGAGACCAATTGGCAAAGTGGTCAGAGATGAAAGTTACAACCGGTGAGATGGCGCGTGATTATTCAGATCTTCACATCTGGGAAGATATGAAGGGTGCATCAATTGGAGTGACTGGAAAGCCAATGACATATTCAGAAGTTTCACCTGTGTATATGGGTATGGTGCGTGGAGGCACCGGCACACCGGAAGAAATCGCATCTTATGGTGAACTCCGACAAACTTTATTTATGGTAAATACGCTTCGCGGAATGCTGCTTAAGGCTTATGCATTTGGAACACTCGGTGTGATTGCTGGTTACTCCGCTATCGCCGCTTTCGTTGGCTCCATTTTGATGCTGCTTCTCGCAATTGCCGGGTTACTTCATATTCGCCGCATCCCGATGGATGCGACGATTTAACCCTCAACTCTCCGTGAGGGGATAAAAAACACCCGACCAGTATTTAACTGGCCGGGTGTTTTTACATCCGAGAGATGTCTATTGGTTTAACGCTCTAGTGACCCATCAATGAAAGCTTCGGTCTTTACATGAGCTTGCTCATCTGTGTACTGCACAGGAGGCGTCTTCATAAAGTATGAAGATGGTGAGAGAAGTGGTCCGCCGACTTTGCGATCAAGACCGATCTTGGCACAGCGAAGAGCATCAATAATGACGCCCGCTGAGTTTGGTGAATCCCATACTTCGAGCTTGTATTCCAAGTTCAAAGGAACATCACCAAATGCACGTCCTTCAAGGCGCACATATGCCCACTTGCGATCATCGAGCCATGGAATGTAATCAGAAGGTCCGATGTGAACATTCTTGGCACCCATGTCGTGATCGAGTTGTGATGTTACAGAGTTAGTCTTTGAAATCTTCTTTGATTCAAGACGATCACGCTCGAGCATGTTCTTGAAGTCCATATTCCCGCCAACGTTGAGTTGATAGGTGCGCTCTAGGTGAACGCCACGATCCTGGAAAAGCTTTGCCATGATGCGGTGCGTAATTGTTGCGCCTACTTGGCTCTTGATGTCATCTCCCACAATTGGTAGACCAGCATCTTCAAACTTCTTTGCCCAGACTGGATCTGATGCAATAAATACTGGAAGTGCGTTCACGAAGGCACAACCGGCATCGATTGCACATTGTGCGTAGAACTTAGCTGCAGCCTCTGATCCAACCGGAAGGTAACAGATCAAAACATCGACCGCTTCTTCCTTGAGTACTGCCACAACATCAACAGCTGTTGCGGTCGACTCTACGATCGTCTCCATGTAGTACTTACCAAGTCCATCGAGAGTATTTCCGCGAAGTACTTCAACGCCTGTCTTTGCAACATCGCTAAATTTAATTGTGTTATTCTCGCTAGCCCAGATTGCATCGGCAAGATCTAGTCCAATTTTCTTTGAATCAACATCGAAGGCTGCTACAAATTTAACATTGCTAATGTGATACGCACCCACTGTTGCATGCATGAGACCAGGAATATCTTGATCTGCGGCAGCATCCTTGTAGTACGTCACTCCTTGCACCAACGAGTTGGCGCAGTTTCCAACACCAACAATGGCAACTCGGATGTCGCCTTTTCCAGTAGTGATTTTCACTTTATTTCCTCTCGGTTTTGATCATGTCTTCCAACCAGTCGATCTCTCGTCCAGCCGATTCCAATGAATGGCGGCGCCACTCTTCTAGATATTTATCTATGCCTGAAGGCGAGCGCTCGAGTTCAACTCGAAGCATCTCCGCCTTCTCTTGAAGACGACGGTGACGCCCTTCAAGAATTCTGATTCTGTTCTTTGAAGATGTTGGACTAAAGAAGGCGAAACGAATTTCAAAGCCTTCGTCTTCCCACGCCTCTGAGTTCACGCTCTCAGCGAGCTCAAGGAAACGCTCGGTACCTAAATCTGTGATGGCGTAGACGATGCGAGCGCGGCGAGAACCGGTCTCAGCGGCTGACTCTGCAATGAGTCCGGCCTCTAACATGCGACGCAATTGTGGGTAGAGCACCGAAAATGAGAGTGCGCGGAAGGGACCAAAGATCGCGCTGATCCGCTTACGCAGTTCGTATCCATGAAGAGGGCTCTGAGCAAGCAGCCCAAGGAGTGCGAACTCAAGGGATTGAGCGCGTGATCGCATAGCCACTCTCCTCATTTCTACCTAATCCAAGGGTTATATAACGTAAACGCTATATATCAAAACCGTTATATATCGAAACGATATATCAGTCGATAGTGAACCCCATTTACCCCCGGATCGCAACCTGGATAGCGCTCGACTCGCCGAGGTAATTGATCGAACTACCCAAGGCACCGATCTACCCTCAGCCTTAACCGGTCCTTGTGAAAATTCACAGGGATCAAGGCAGCGATGCCATATAAACGTTAGCGAAGGGATGTAAATGTCACTTTTCACATGGAAACTCCACGGGGATGGCCGATCAGTTAAATCGGGAGAAGTCGTCGCCCCAGATGAACGCCTCAACTGGCCATTTACCATCGGGCTGGGTCTACAACATATCGCTGCAATGTTCGGAGCAACCTTCCTTGTTCCGATCCTCACCGGATTCCCAGCGACCACCACACTCTTCTTCTCAGGAATTGGAACCATCCTCTTCTTGATCGTGACTCAAAATAAAGTCCCGAGCTATCTCGGTTCATCCTTTGCCTTCCTCGGACCCATCGGCGCTGCCATGGGTGCAGAAGGTGGCGGAATGGCCGGGGCTCTCGGTGGCATCGTCTTTACCGGCGTTGTGCTCGCGATCGTTGGACTCGTTGTAAGGGCCGCAGGCATTGGTTGGATCAACGCAATGATGCCACCCGTTGTCACCGGCGCAATAGTGATGTTGATCGGTCTCAACCTTGCTGGCGCTGCCAAGAATAATTTCCAAGGTTTAGTTGGCGGAAAAGTTGTTGATGAAAATGCAACGATGATTGGAATTATTACCTTGGTTTCAATCGGTCTACTCACAGCATTTTCGCGCGGAATGATTGGGCGCATCAGCATATTTCTAGGTCTTGCAATTGGATATCTCACCGCTCTTGCGATGGGTCAAATCAACACCGATGGAATAAGTGCAGCCAAGTGGGTCGCACTTCCTGAATTTGCAACACCGACCTTTAAGTTCAGCATCATGATCTTGTTCCTACCGGTGGTACTTGTACTCATCGCAGAGAATGTCGGTCACGTGAAGGCTGTCGCTGCAATGACTGGTAAAGATCTCGATAGCCAAATGGGTAACGCCCTCATGGCAGATGGTCTTGCCACAACAATTGCTGGTGCTGGTGGCGGATCAGGTACAACCACATACGCTGAAAATATCGGCGTCATGGCTGCTAGCCGCGTCTACTCAACTGCTGCGTATTGGGTTGCGGGATTCGGCGCAATCTTGCTCTCCCTCTCTCCTAAATTTGGCGCTGTTCTTGCGGCAACACCGATGGGCGCACTTGGTGGAGCAGGAACTGCACTCTTCGGCATGATTGGGGTCTTGGGTGCACGAATTTGGATCGAGGGTCGCTCTGACTTTTCAGATCCAATTAACCTCTTAGTGGTTGCCTCTGCTCTGATAATCGGTATTGCTGATTACTCATGGAGTAAGGGTGACTACACATTTACTGGAATCGTGAATGCAACACTTGTTGCCGTCATTGGTTATCACGTGCTGCACGGCATAGCTAAAGCCCGAGGCAAATAGAAGTAAGAACGTATGACGAACTGGCCTCGAGGTAACTCGGGGCCAGTTCCTTTTTAATATCTAATTTCGGTGATTGAGTAGCGCGTTCTAGGTCAATATGATCAAGGTATGACTCCAGAGCTCACCATTAAACGCCCTGATAAACCTGCTAGAGACACTATTGCCCCATCTGATCTCACCTTCGGATTATCTACATGCAAGCGTTGTCTATGGATAAAATATTGGTTTAAAGTCACCATGCCAGGACAGTTCCCATTGGTGAAACCACTAGCTGATGCACAGGAAGAACATTTTCGTAGAGCGGCAATGCCAGATCTAGACCCATCCCTGGCACCGGGAGTCGTTAAACAATGGGGGCAATGGGTTAAGTCGACACCGCTTGTGGTTAAAGGTCGCACGACCCAATGGCGAATTCTCGGAATCTATGACCTGCTGGGTCACTACGAGGATGGCACTGTCGGAATTATTGATTGCAAAGTTTCTGATTCTGATCGCGACAACGGGGATTTCTATTCACCACAACTCGAGGCCTATGCCTACGCGCTAGAAAATCCTGATCGCGGCTTGGCGTTTCCGGTCTCTTCTATGGGGCTGCTGGTCTGGAAACTCAACGGAATTACCGAGACAGCCGATGGTGCGCATGGCTTTGGCGTCAATCAAATATATATTTCAGTCCAACGTAACGTTGAAAAATTTACCACTCTGATTGAAGAGCTAGTTGAAGTAATCGAAGGTGAATATCCTGCTGCCGGGCCAGAGTGTGCGACCTGTAACTATCTCGTACAACGGGCTGCGCTCGAGTCGTAAAAAATAGCAGACGAGATTAAGAGTTCTCCTCTTCTGCGTCATTTTCATCTAAAGCTTTCTTCGCCTTAGTTGCATACCCATCGACACTCTCTTGACCAGAGAGTTCCTGTATCGCAGTCATAATTAAATCCGTCACTTCGCGCAAATACTGTAAGTCACTGGAATCGCCATCAAAGTACATCGGTTCGCCAAATGTCATTCCCACTCGCTTGATATTTGGAATCACTTGCCCAGTGGGTTGGATCTTCTCGGTGTTAAACATTGCCACCGGCACAACAGGTGCCCCGGAATCGATCGCAAGACGGGCGATTCCAGTGCGTCCCTTGTAGAGACGTCCATCAGGTGAGCGCGTTCCTTCGGGGTAAATACCTAAACACTTTCCCTCTGAGAGTACTTGTAGCCCAGTAATCAACGCCGCTTCACTTCTGCGACCACCCGAGCGATCTACTGGCACCTGACCCAGTGCTATGAAAGTCAGTTTCTTGAGTAGCCCCTTTGGCCCCGGAGAAGTGAAGTACTCACTCTTGGCCAAAAAAGTAACTTTGCGCGGGACAACAAGTGGCATAAAAATCGAGTCACTAAAAGAGAGATGGTTCGAGGCAATAATCAGCGGCCCAGAAGCTGGCACGTTTCGCAAACCTTTAACCTTGGGACGAAACAAGATCATCAGGAATGGCGTCAAGAAGGCGCGCAAAGTGCCATATGGCAGATTGTTCATGACGGTAATTTAACCCCTTTTCTGTCCAATTGCCTAAGTTTGTGCGAATATAAAGCATGACTTCAGGGCCAGACCACTCCACATCAGACGGAAATTCAGCCGATGATGAGAAAGATCTCATCAATGACAAGTTTCACGCACTCGTTGATGGACTTTCACTCGATGAAAGTTCTCCGAGTACCTATCTCGATGATCTTGAACAAGAACGCGATGAAGAGAAATTCGTTCCACCGATTCCACCCAAGAGTTCGCCCAAAAAAACTCTCAGCGATGTAGTCTCATCATTTAAGCGATGGAAAAACAATCCACGAATTGACCGCAGCGATCTAGATGACGATGGAGCGCAAGTTTAAAAACTCAGCTATAAAACGTAAAACAATATAAGAGGAGTTAACATGAACAATGGTCTTGAATTTCGATGGGGCATCTTGGCAAGTGGTGGCATTGCCCAAGCGTTCGCGCGCGATCTCTCTTATCTCAATAACCATATTGTTGCTGCAGTCGGTTCCCGCTCACAAGAGAGCGCTGATGCATTCGCAATTGAATTTCCAGGATGTCACGCCTATGGCAGTTACGAAGAATTAGTAAACGACCCAACACTCGATGCGATCTATGTGGCTACCCCTCATCCGTATCACGTGAGTAATTCGATCTTAGCGCTCAGCGCTGGCAAACCAGTTCTCTGTGAAAAACCATTCACCATTAATGCACAAGAGGCTCGCGAAATTAAAGCTGCTGCCGATGCGAATGGGGTCGCGCTAATGGAGGCAATGTGGGCGCGCTTCTTGCCGCACATGCGTAAGGTTCGCGAAATTCTAAACTCCGGAATTCTCGGTGAGATTCTGGCAGTTGAAGCAGACCATGGACAACGCCTCTCTGACTACGCCAATCCTCGTCACTGGGAGCCAGCTCTAGGTGGCGGTGCACTACTTGACCTTGGTATCTATCCAATTTCCTTTGCGCACATGGTGCTTGGTATTCCGGAGAAAATTACTGCATCTGCGACATTTACCGACAAAGGTGTTGATTCAAGTAGTACTGCGATCTTTAACTATGCAAATGGCGGGCAAGCGATTCTGACCTCAAATATGATGGTCTCAACACCTTGCCGGGCAAGTATCAATGGAACCCTTGGAAAAATTGAGATTGACCGCACCTTCTATAACCCTGCATCAATGCGAGTAGTGATGCACGATGGAACAACTACCGAGTACCCAAGTGACTATAAGGGCCATGGACTGCGTGAACAGGCTCTTGAATTTGAATCTGTTGTTCGAAGCGGAGGGCTCAACTCACTAATACTTACGCCAACTGAATCAATAGAGATCATGGGCTCACTCGATGAGATTCGACGTCAAATTGGTTTAATCTATCCTAGCGAGAAGTAACCAAAGAAAAGATAACTACATAGGAAATAATCTAAAGTCGCGCTAGATCAGCAACTCCGACAAGTCCGGCTTCATTACCTAACTGCGCTGGCACAATTTCTGGGTAAGGGTGCTTTCCAGCAAATGGCATATGTCGTTTAAGTGATTCACGTGTTGGTCCCAACAATATTTCTCCCGCTTCGACGACGCCTCCGCCAACGACCACGCAAGTCGGGTCGAGAATAACGCTCAACGATGCGATTCCAGCTCCGAGATAATGAGCGGTTGTATTAAATGCAGCCAGTGCAACCGCATCACCATTTTGCGCGGCTTCGGTAATATCTTTCCCAGTTAAGCCCGCAATTGTTCCATCTCCAAGTGCTAAGAGATTTCGGGCAAGTTCTGGTGTTGCACTAATTGCCTCGCGGGCATGACGCATCAACGCCGATCCGCTTGCATATTGTTCAAAGCATCCACGTGCACCGCAACCGCACAAGTGTCCTTCGGGAACAACGCGCATATGACCAATCTCCGCCGCAATTCCAAAACCACCACGATATAAATTTCCATTAACGACAATGCCACCGCCAATTCCAGTTCCTACTGTGACGATTAACAAATGATCGTGCCCTTTACCGGCGCCGAAGGCAGCTTCTCCCCACGCCGCTGCATTGGCATCATTTTCTATTACCACCGGGAGACCGATAATTTCGGTGAGCTCGGCATCGAGATTAACGCCGTTCCAGCCAGCAATATTTGGAGTCGCTAACATCGTCTTTCGATCAGATGAAACAAATCCCGCCGCAGAAATTCCAACTGAACTAACAGAGTAAGCAGCGGTGAGTTCGCGTGCGACTTCGGCAATAGTTGCAGTTAACGCCGCGCCACCTTCACGCGGTGTGTCACGCCGGGCATGCATAAGAATTTTTCCGTGTTCGTCGACAACGCCGCCGAGAATTTTCGTTCCGCCGACATCAATTCCAACTGTATATGTCATCCTTTTAGGATCGCAGGCAGTGCAAGGTGTTTAACCCTCGCAGTGCTCTTTGAGTTGAGCTAGCGCGCCATCAATTGTTGACTTCTCTTGCTTTGTGATCATCATCTGTGGAAGTGGCATTGAGAGCGCTACTGAGAGTTGATAGGTAACTTCAGTCTCATCACCAAGTGACTTCAGAATATATGCGCCATCCATTTTGGTGAGCATATTTGCATCTTCAAGTTCAAATTCAATTCGCTCAGGAGCGCCATCCCAGTTGTAGGAAAGGCTGACCTCATCTTTGAGCGCACCTGCGCTAATCGTCAGGGTTGCGCCAGTAACACGACCAGACTCATCGCGTTCTGAGACCTTGACCTTTGTAATTGAGTCAGACCATTCTGGGTACTTTTCTAGATCCGAAAGAACCGCCGAAACTGCACTTAGTGGGGATTCAATAATGATTGTGGAACTGCTCATGTCGCTCATGTACGCAAGGCTACCCGAAAACTCACGCATTTAGCCTCTCCCATTTTTGCTCTTCCACCGCTAGCGTTTACCCATGACCGAATATGCCGTAGCCCCATTAGTCCCAGCCCCTACCGAGGGAAACCTCACCGAACTGATTGCTCATCGCGCATGGTTTGAACCAGAGCGCGTGATCATGTCTCGCCCACTTGGCGATGGCTGGTCCCCCGTCACTGCCCGCGAAGTAGAAGCTGAAGTTCGCGCAACTGCAAAGGGTCTGGTCGCGGCCGGCATCAATGTTGGTGATCGGGTCGCAATCATGGCGCGCACTCGCTATGAATGGACGATTTTAGATTTCGCAATTTGGTTTGCCGGTGGATGCGTTGTTCCGATCTATGAGACGTCATCGGCCGAACAAGTTGATTGGATCTTGAGTGACTCGGGCTCAGTCGGCGTAATTGTTGAAACACCGACGCATCGCGATTTAGTAAATTCGGTTTTACCATCACATACCAAACACCTCTGGACCATGACTGAAGATGTTCTCTCAGTTTTGGCAGCTGCCGGCGCTGGAGTCAGCGATGATGAGATTGATCGACGTCGCAACTCACTCTCACCTGACACTCTGGCAACTCTGATCTACACCTCAGGCACAACCGGAAAGCCAAAGGGAGTTGCACTTACACATTCAAATTTCCTCTCCGAATGCGGAAACGTCTCTCAGGGTGCATCGGATCTTTTCTTAAAGCCTGGTGGTTCTACTCTCCTCTTTCTTCCGGTTGCGCACGTCTTTGGCCGCATGGTGCAAATTGGTGCCATCACGGCAGGTCTACATCTAGCTCACTGCAGCGATCCAGTAGGTCGCTTATTGCCAGATCTACAATCATTTAAACCAACATTTGTGCTTGCCGTTCCGAGAATTTTCGAGAAGGTCTACAACGGCGCAGAGGCAAAGGCGGAGGCAGCGGGTAAGGGTAAAATATTTAGAAAGGCTGCCGAAATTGCAGTCGCATATAGCGAGAACATTGATGCAAAGAAATTCAACCCGTTGCTTACCTTTAAGCATGCACTCTTTGACAAGTTAGTCTTCTCAAAGATTCGCACAACCTTGGGTGGCGCGGTCGAAGCAGCAATTTCTGGCGGTGCACCTCTCGGTGCTCGCTTAGGCCACTTCTTCCGTGGCGCCGGCATTACGATCTATGAGGGTTATGGACTCACTGAAACAACTGCAGGAGCAACACTGAACACAACCGGAAATATTCGAGTGGGATCAGTTGGCCGTCCAGTTCCTGGTACTTCTATAAAAATCGCAGAAGACGGTGAAGTGTTGATCAAGGGGCCAATTGTGATGCGCGGTTATTGGCAGAACGATCAAGCAAACCAAGAAGTCTTTGAAGGAGACCGCTGGTTTAGATCAGGTGACCTTGGAAAACTTGATAGTGAAGGTTTCCTCTACATCGTGGGTCGCAAGAAAGAACTTATCGTTACCGCAGGTGGAAAGAACGTTGCCCCAGCAGTACTAGAAGATCGTTTGCGCGCTCATCCTCTTATCAGCCAGTGCATGGTGGTTGGAGATAACAAGCCATTCATTGCAGCGCTAATCACCATCGACCCTGACATGATCAAGAGTTGGATCGCCACCAATAAGAAAGATGGCGCCACTATTGCCACCTTGACGCATGATCCAGATTTGATGGCAGTGATTCAAACTGCAGTCGATGAGACAAATAAGGCTGTCAGTAAAGCTGAATCAATCCGTAAGTTCGCAATTCTGCCAGAGGATTTCACCATCGCAGGTGGCCAACTGACCGCCAAGCTATCGGTGAAACGCCACGTTGTCGCGCAGCAATATGCAGCTGAGATTGAAACCCTCTTTCTCAAAGATTAATTAGTCGACCTCATCTCTTATGACAATCTCAACCAGAGTGGAGATTGCGCTGGAGATACACGATGGGATAGCCCAGGACCTAGTGGCCTTGGGCTATCAACTCGACCTTGTATTAGCCCAGCCGGGTACACCACCCGATATTCGTAATGAGATAAGAACCATCAGATTCTCGGTGACTTCAATTGCAGAGAAAGTGCGAGCCGAGATCTTTGCACTCCGTGACACGCCAGAATTTACTGCATCGCTGACTGCTGCCCTTGAAGTGATCTCACCGGATTTCATCATCTCTATAGCTGGCGCTGAATTTAACGAAATCCACGCGAATGCACTCTTACGCGTGATCCCAGAGTTATTGCGTAATGCCCACAACCACTCTGGGGCTAGCGATATATCGCTAACAATTACACAGGTTCAAGATCACTCCGTGGTGGTAATTTCAGATAACGGCACTGGTGGCGCCCAAGTTACTCCTGGTCGATACGGTATTTCCGGAGCGATCGAGCGGATAGAAAACATTGGTGGTTCAATTTCTATCGATTCGAACTCGCTTGGAACCTTGATCACCATCACTTTATGACAACTCCTTCATGAGTAACACAGTTCTCGTGATCGATGACCATCCTCTTACTCGTGAAGGCATTAAGAAATCATTATCCTTGGCCGAGTTCGACTGTGTTGGTGAAGCTGCATCTAGCAAAGAAGCGATCGCGATGATCGCACTGCTTAATCCCGAAATTATTACAGTGGATATCAACTTACCTGATGGGCATGGCTTGGAAATAGTTTTGTGGGCTCGAAAACATTCATCGAAAATAATTATTATTGTGCTTTCACTAGATAACGAATTAAACCTGATTGCAGGGTGTATCTCATCGGGAGCAAATGCCTTCGTCTCTAAATCAGAGCCGATTTCACATGTCATAAGTGCCATCAGATCTGCGCTATCGAATCCTGCTGGTTTCACCAGTTCTCAGATGGTGGATGTACTAAAACGTAATACTCATACTGGCCTGCTTACTGGCCGAGAACTAAGTGTGCTAGCCCACCTTGATGGTCCTGAGAGCAATGAGCAGATTGCTGCCGCCATGTTTATCTCACATGCAACTGTTAAAACTCACATCGGTTCTATTTATCGAAAACTTGATGTCCGTACTCGAAGAGCTGCGATCTTACGAGCAGGTGAATTGGGGCTTATTTAATGGAAAGTAAATTGTTAAATTCAGTTGACCACTTTTGCCAACTCCACTCGTCGATTATCCAGCGGCGACCACGTGCACCCATTTCTTTGGAGCCCTTGGGGTCACTCAGTAATTGAATAACTGCAGCGCAAACTTCGGCTTTACTTCGACCATCCACGACAAGACCTGTTTCACCAGCCAATACCGCATCTGGTGCACCACCAGAATTTCCAGCAATTACTGGTAATCCACAGGCACTGGCTTCAAGATAGACGATTCCAAGTCCTTCAACTTCCAGCCCCGCAAGGCGTGAGCGAGATGGCATCACAAAAAGATCACCAACACAAATGTACGTTGGTAGTTGCGCGTATTGAATCCGCCCAATAAAAGTTACATGGTGATCTAATTTTAAATCCTTAACTCTCTGCTCAAGATGCTTTCGGTACGGCCCCTCTCCAATCATCAGAATGTGGGCATTGGGCTGTGAAAGAAGTATCTCTGGCATTGACTCAATCAAAATATCCTGACCTTTACGGTGGACCAACCGTCCAACGCTGACAATCACTTGCTTGTCTGTAAGCGAAAGCTCGCTGCGAAGTGACCTTGCATCAATAGGCGTGAAATGTTCAATATCAATTCCTGGTGCGATCTTGACCATCGATTTCTTCGCCTGCGCGGTGACAGAGCGGGAGATGACGCTCTTGGTGAAATCCCCTAGGTAGGTCAGATGGCTGACTCTATGAGAGATCGATTTGATTGCCAGCGTGAAAGGCCAGAGCTTTGACCACCACACTTCATGTCCATGGGTCAGCGCTACGATTTTTTCGACACCGTTGCGAGAAAGTCCATGAGCAAGAATTCCAAGTGGCGCAGCAGCCCCGAAGAAGGCTCGCTTGATATTTCTTTGCCGAACAAGGCTGTTGATCGTTCGCGCAACACGTGGAGTTGGAAGCAAGATCTTAGATCGATCGCGAATCACTTCGACTCGAAAATCTCGAAGCCACGCTGCATCATATTCTTCGCTAGATTCTTGCGCGCTGGTGTACACAATGACACTATTTTTGGGAAGTCGTTCAATCAGTCCGATCACAAATGTTTCAATCCCACCTGCACGGGGGCCAAAATCATTGGTGATACAGAGAATTTTCTCCACTAGAAACGACGTGCGCCAACAAAGGGGTTACTACCAAGGCTTGATGCGCCAGTAATTTTTACCCGAGATCCAGTCCGCGGTGCATGCACCATCTTGCCGCCGCCAAGATAAATCCCTACGTGCGAAACCGGGCGACCAAAGAAGACTAAATCGCCAGGTTTAAGTTGGCTACGGAAAATTGATTTACCCATTCGCGACTGTGCCGCAGATGAATGTGGCAACGAGACTCCAGCTGCTTGAAAAGCACGCATCGTTACACCAGAACAATCCCAATACGTCATACCCGCTGCGCCAAAGTCTGATCCGCGTTGGCAGTTGGAGGGGCCAGCATCAGCCCGGCTGCAAGAGCGGTGGCTAGCGCCAAGCGGAAAGTCATTGGGTTAGGTTAACGGGGGTGCGCATAGCCACTCAACTCAAAGTGACCCTGTTCTCCTGTGAATCGCCCAATACATTCGAAATTCACGCTCATCTTTGACTAATCTACATCCCATGGAATTAACGAAGCAGGCACAGGTGGTTGCAACGCTCGTCGTTGGCGCTGATGGCAGTACCCATAAAAATGGCTCCTCTAGAGGGGTTACCTCGAGCCTTGATCGTGCCAAATTTTTAGAACGTCGTCGACACGTCGATGCCATATTGATCGGCGGAAATACCGCCCGTACCGAGCCTTATCGAAAGACACCGGTACCAGTAGTTGTCATCTCAACTTCGATGATTAATGTGCTGGCCGATAACCGTCAGGCATATTGGTGGAATGCAGATCCGATCGATGCCCTCGATCGTGCCAGCAGACTCTTTGGTCCACGAATCCTCGTTGAAGCGGGTTCATCAATCATTAACGAGTTAATTGCGGCAAAGCGAATTGATCGACTCGAACTTAGCGTTACCGAAGTAACTGGCGGCGAAGACCGCATTGATATTCAGGAGATGCTCTCTCACTTTGGAAGCGTAGAAAGCAGCACCGAAGCTGAAACTATTTTCTACACTGCAACGCTTTAGAAAGTTGAGATCATTGCTACGCCGATAACGGCGGATGCAATTCCTGCATATTGGATTCGATGCAGGCGCTCTTTTAAAAAGATAAAAGCAAGTAGAGAAGTCATAATTGGGAAGAGCGAGCCCATCACCATTGCCAGTGAGACAAGCCCTTTCGTTGTTGCTATACCGAGAATTAAATTAGCGCTGAAATCAGCAATTCCAATAAATATCAACAGTGGTACTTGAGACTTGCCCATTCCGCCGGTTCCCTTGAGTCGAACTAGGATCCCAACGCTGATAAGAAATGTCGCTGCCCGCATAGTCACCATGGTCATCACGGGACTAACTTCTGAACCTTTTGCCATAAAAATTAAGGCGCAACCGAAGGAGACTGCTGCGCCAAGTGCCAACAAAATTGGTTTAAGTGGAAGGCCTTGTGAAAGCTCTGGCCCACTCGCAAGAATGGCCCCAATCAGAGCAAGTACAACACCGATTGACACAATCGTTGTGAATCTTTCACCATAAACAACTACAGCAAAGATCACTGGAATCATTCCACTCATTGCGCTAATGGGAGAAACAACTCCCATGCGTCCTGTTGCTAGTCCACCATAAAGACAAATTAAACCAACATATCCAGATAGACCGGCTGCGATCGCAGGCAGCGCATATCCATTTACTCCCCACGCATTTGCGCCCCAAGAGTTTGTCAGAAATACAAGAACCAATCCAAAAGCTAAACCAATGATTTGAGTGACAGAGAGAACTGCAATCGCTCTAAATTTTTTACTCAAATTTCCTGCAAGATAATCAGCAGTTCCCCATAAACCACTTGAAATCAGAGCTAATAGAGCAGCCATGTCGCAGAAGATAGCGCATCATCGGTGCGCCCTCCCGCATCCCACTCGATACCTTCTTTAGAATTTAACCATGGAGACCGCAGGATTTAATCGACTCATTGATGAACTGCGAACAGTGACTCCACGTGCTGAAATTATTCTAGAAGAGGTTCCACCCCCACAAAAACTTGCAACTTACTCGTTCGCGTTTACGGCAGATGTTACAAACGGTCTCTTAGGAGATGCCGAAGATGATATTGCTACTGGACGTTTCGTACTCTTGCACGAACCTGGTGGACAGGAAACTTGGGAAGGTGAATTTCGCTGCGTGACCTTTGTCAGCGCTGATGTGGATTCGGCGATGCAAGAAGATCCACTGCTGCCTGAAGTCGGTTGGGGTTGGTTACTCAATGCACTAGATGCGCAAGGTTGTCGATACAACGCTCCTTCTGGAACTGTTACTAGAGTTTCAAGTGCATCCTTTGGAAAACTCTCACCTAGAAATAACGAATCAGAAATTGAAATTCGTGCGTCATGGACCCCGGTGATCGAGAAGAACGATGATCCCGCTCAAATCTTGATTGCAAATGTAATGGCTTGGTGCAATCTGATCTCTGAAATCTCATTTCTTCCACCCCTTGTTGATGGCGTTACCTCCATCAACGCTCCACGTCGCTAGCCCATCCATTGATAGACAATCCATTGATAGACAATCCATTGATAGATAAGCCAGCAGAGACGGGCGACCAAGTGAGCTCTGAAGCGCTTCAAGACTCAGTCGAGCAAGCAATTCCGCTTCTCACCCCCAGCGCTGGTCTGCCAAAAGTAATTGAGAGTGAATCGCAATTTAAAGAGATGATCGCTGCGCTTCGAACCGGCCACGGTCCATTTGCACTCGATGCCGAACGCGCAAGTGGATATAAATTTAGTGCTCGCGCATATTTAATTCAGATTAAAAGAACAGATGGTGGGTTGCATTTGCTTGATCCGATTCCATTTGGACCTGGGCATCTTCTCTTTGCCGAACTAAATAAACTCCTGGCAACAGATGAAATAATTCTTCACGCTAGCACGCAAGACCTGCCTTGCCTTCGTGAACTCGGGATCAATCCGATCCGATTATTTGACACTGAACTCGGTGGACGACTGGCTGGTCTTCCACGCGTTGGGCTTGGGCCACTACTGGAATCGCTTGTGGGATATTCGCTGACGAAGGAACACTCTGCCGTTGATTGGTCTACCCGACCACTACCGATTGACTGGCTCAACTATGCAGCCCTTGATGTCGAACTCTTAGTCGAACTGCGCGATGAGATCCACGCCCTACTAGATGACGCAAATAAACTTGGCTGGGCCGAAGAAGAATTCGCTTCGATTGTTGCGGCACCGCCATCTCCACCAAGAATTGATCCTTGGCGCAGAACTTCCGGGATGCACCATATTAAAAAGCGGGAACAGCTAGCAGTTGTAAAATCTCTTTGGGAATCTAGATTTCAACTTGCGCAGGAGTTAGATATCTCGCCCGGCCGATTGCTTTCTGATGTTGCGATTTCAACAATCGCACTTGCAATCAGTGAAGAGGCAAAAATTGGCACTCGAAAAGAGTTAGAAAAAATTCTTCGCCCCATAGGTCTTCGATCTCGTTGGTTTGAGAATCTGCAACGTTGGCTAGATGTGATTGACCTGGCCCGCAAACTCTCACCGGATGAGATGCCTCCCACTCGCGCCGCTAGCGATGCGCTGCCACCAGTAAAGGTATGGCGAGAAAAATACCCACGTCGTTATGCTGCGCTGACTCATGCGCGTCATAATCTTGAATTGCGCTCACAAGAACTTGCAGTTCCGCTAGAGAACATACTCTCCCCCGAGTCCGTCCGCCGCATCTGCTGGAACTCCCCGATTGATCATGTTTCCAGCGCTTTGGCCGAACTCGGCGCTAGATCCTGGCAGATTGAGATATGTGCTCCAATCCTTGAGTCAGCGCTGCGCGAGGAAGAACCGCTGGAAATCCAACAGGCAGTAGAGGTCCCGGATGTGACAACTCCGGCAGAGATTGATCCCTCATAGTTTCACTTTTTGATTACCGACGAGTAACCTAAAGCCAACTCACTCTGATGAAAGTTGGAATTCATGGCCTCACCTCGCCAAACCGAATCTGTTGTTTTAGTAGATGCCGTTCGTACTCCATTCGGAAAAGCTGGGTCGATGTACTCAGGTACTCGCGCTGACGATTTAATGGTCCGTGCAATGCGTGGCTTGCTCGAGCGCAATCCATTACTACCAGTTGATCAGATCGATGATGTGGCAATCGCCGCCGCTACCCAGACTGGCGACCAAGGAATGAATCTTGGCCGAAGTGCATCACTGCTTGCCGGACTTCCAAATACTGTTCCTGGATACTCAGTTGATCGTTGGTGTGCAGGTGCAATGACCGCTGTTACAACGCTGGCTGCATCGATTGCGATGGGTGCTAATGACATTGCGCTAGCCGGTGGCGTTGAACATATGGGAAATCATCCAATTGGAGATGGTTTAGATCCCAACCCACGTTTCCTGGCAGAGCGAATCGTGGAACAAGATGCGCTGGCAATGGGAGCAACAGCTGAACGCTTGCACGATCGTTTTCCGCATTTAACAAAAGAGCGCGCTGATATTTATGCACTTGCATCACAGATGAAGACTGCAAAAGCATATGCCGAAGGAAAAATACAGAGAGATCTAATTCCAACCGCTGCCCGAAGTGCAGATCTTGGTTGGGGTATTGCAACTCAAGATGAGCCACCACGCCCAACAACGACGCTAGAAGGACTTGCATCTCTTAAGACTCCATTTAGAGCAGCCGGTCGCGTGACTGCTGGAAATTCATCAGGTCTCAACGATGGAGCGACAGCTGCGCTGCTGGCCAATGAAACTCGCGCAAATGAACTTGGACTTTCCATCAAAGCCCGCATGGTTACCTTTGCATTTGCGGGAGTCGAACCAGAAGTTATGGGATATGGCCCAGTGCCATCCACGATTAAAGCTTTAGCTAAAGCAGGGCTAAAGATCGAAGATATCGGCGCCTTTGAAGTCAACGAAGCTTTTGCGATTCAAGTTCTTGCATTTCTCGATCATTTTGGAATTGCAGATGATGATGCTCGCGTTAATCCATACGGTGGCGCAATTGCAGTCGGTCATCCATTGGCATCATCTGGAATTCGGCTAATGCTCAATCTCGCTCGCACCTTTGAAGAGAAGCCAGAAGTTCAATACGGCGTTACAACGATGTGTATTGGTCTTGGCATGGGCGGAACAGTAATTTGGGAAAATCCACACTTCGGAAAGAAGGCATAACCATGACCACAATCACTCTCCCCGAAGGTGCTCCAGAAGAAGTTATTACCCACGCGCTTGTGCGCGATGTTGATCTCAACGCTTTTGGCGCAACTGGCATCCTTGCACTGATCACCCTTGATAACGGTCACGATCACACTCGTCCAAATACATTTGGGCCACAGTCGCTTATGGCACTCGACGCTGCAATCACCGATGCAATTTCGCGCAAACCAACTGCAATTGCGATCACAGGTAAGCCATTTATCTTTGCAGCTGGCGCTGATCTCTCATCGCTTTCATTTTTGACTGATCGTTCGCAAGCGGTTGCAATCGGCAAACTAGGTCACGATGTCTTTCGCCGACTTGATGAATGCGGAATTCCAACTTTTGCATTTATTAACGGTCTTGCCCTCGGTGGTGGCCTTGAAGTTGGTCTGCACTGTAAATACCGCACACTCTCAGCAACAGCTTTCACGGCACTCCCTGAGGTATTTCTTGGCCTGGTGCCAGGATGGGGTGGAGCAACAATTCTTCCGAATTTAATCGGTCCAGAGAGAGCGGTGCAGGTAATTATCGCTAATGCACTCAATACAAATACGATGATGAAGGCTAAGGATGCACTTGCACTCGGCGTTGTCGATAGCGTCTTTGAGCCAGCAGACTTCCTTGAAAAATCAATTGAATTCGCAGCCCAGATCCTCACTGGCAAGAAAACCATCGAACGTAAAGATTACAGTTCGGATCCGGCATGGGATAGCGCACTGGCAACAGGGCGTGCCTTAGCGCTGAAAAAATATGGCGGTGCGGAGATTGCTTCGCCAATGAAGGCACTTGAACTAATTGCAGCTTCACGTACCTCAACTCGTGGTGAGGGCTTTGATGCAGAAGATCAAACACTTGCTGGTCTGACAATGTCAGATTCACTCCGTGCATCACTGTATGCATTTAATCTGATTCAGAAGAAGCGCAAAAAAGTTGAAGGTGCACCAAAGGCAGCCCTTGCTCGTAAAGTCAGCAAGGCGGGTGTAGTTGGTGCTGGTCTCATGGCTTCCCAATTAGCGCTGCTACTTGTTCGCAATCTCAAATGTCCGGTTGTGATGACTGATATCGATCAAGCTCGCGCCGATAAGGGTGTGGCCTGGGTTAAAAATGAACTCAATAAACTTGTTGAGAAGAAGCGCATGAGTGCAGAATCTGCAGCTCGTCTTTCGCTCCTGATTTCAGGATCAGCCGATCAGAGCGTCTTTGCTGGATGTGACTTTATAATTGAAGCCATCTTCGAAGAGCTCTCGCTTAAGCAAGAACTTTTCAAGAAGTTAGAGCAGATCGTCTCAGCTGAGTGCATTCTGGCTACCAACACATCTTCGCTATCAGTTGAGAAGATGTCTATCGGAATGGTTAATCCAGAGCGTGTTGTCGGGTTCCACTTCTTTAACCCAGTTGCGATAATGCCACTGCTTGAAATCGCTCGAACATCTAAGACCGATGATGCAACCACTGCTACCGCAGTTGCCATTGGAAAAGAACTCAAAAAGACCATGATCATCTGCAAAGATGCTCCTGGTTTTGTAGTCAATCGTCTCCTCACTCGATTCATGGGTGAGATCACAGATGCTGTAGATGAAGGAACCGCACCTGATGTTGCCGACAATGCCATGCGCACAATCGGTTTCCCGATGTCTCCATTTGAACTTCTTGGTCTAGTTGGCCCAGGCGTAGCACTTCATGTCTCGGAAACTCTTCATGAAAACTTAGGTCCGAGATACCGCATCTCCCCCACCATGGCTGCCATGGTTAAAGAAGGCGTGAAATCTTTCTACCTTAAAAATGAAGATGGAACAGTCTCGGCAAATCCAGCGGCGTTAGCACTTGTTCACCAAGGGACAACACCGTCGACTGCCGAACAAGTTCGACTACGCGCACTTAATGCACTTGCCGAAGAGGCGAAGCTGATGCTCGATGAAGGTGTTGTTGCCACAGCGGCTGAGATTGATCTCTGTATGCTGATGGGCGCAGGCTGGCCGATGCACTTGGGTGGAATTTTGCCGTACTTAGATCGCGAAGGAATTAGCGATTCTGTCTGCGGTTCTCGTTTTCATCCTGCTGGAGTGGCATCTCTTCCTGCGAAGTAGAACTAGACCACGCAACGATTTCGCGAGCAACGTTCTGAGATGTAATTCCGATATCGTTCAAGATTTCGGCGCGCTTGGAGTGTTCGATGAATTCAAGTGGTACCCCGATCGAATGAATTGGGGTATCCAAGCCAGCAGTACGCAGCATCTCCGAGAGTGCACTGGCGATTCCACCATGAGCAATTCCATCTTCAACAACAACGATGCTCTTGTAACGCGCAGCCATCGTCACTAGCGCTGCCGGCAACGGCTTCACCCAACGTGGATCGATCACAGTGACACCAACACCCTCGCGGTAGGCCTGCGATGCCGCCTCAACACAAAGTGTTGCCATTGCGCCAACGCTCAAGAGCAGTACATCGGCGCTCTCTCCACGATAAAGCACATCTATTCCGTCACGACGTTCGAAAGCTGGAATGTCGGCGCAGACCGCACCCTTCGGAAAGCGCACAACGGATGGGCGATCACTGATCTCTAGTGATTCACGAAGTACCTCACGCAAGATCGCACCGTCACGAGGGGCGGCAAGTGCCAGCGTAGGAACAATTCCGGTAAGTGCTAAATCCCAAATGCCATGGTGTGAAGGGCCATCGTCACCGGTAACGCCAGCGCGATCAAGTACAAAGGTTACTCCCGCCTTATGCAGTGCAACATCTAATAAAAGTTGATCAAATGCACGGTTGAGAAAACTTGAATAGATCGCGACAACTGGATGAAGCCCGGCAAATGCCATTCCAGCAGCACTTGTTACCGCATGCTGCTCTGCAATTCCAACATCAACGGTGCGCTCTGGGTATGCCTTAGCAAATTTATCGAGCCCAGTCGGCCCGAGCATCGCCGCTGTAATTGCCACAATATCTTTACGGACTGCACCGATTTCAACCAATTCATCTGAAAATACTTGGGTCCATGACCTGGCGCTCTTGGCAAGCGACGCACCGGTTTCAGGATCGACAATACCGACTGAATGGAACTTCTCTGCTTCATCTTGTAGAGCGGGTTGGTGACCGCGACCTTTCTCAGTAATAACATGCACGAGGACCGGTTCACCAAATTGCTTTGCCTGCGCCAGCGCTTTTTCAAGTGCAATAAAATCGTGGCCATCAATTGGCCCCATATATTTCAGACCAAGATCTTCAAACATGCCTTGTGGTGCGACGATATCTTTAATTCCCTTTTTAACGCCATGTAAAGTTTCATAAATTGGAGCACCCACAACGGGGGTCTTATGCAGAACCTCTTTACCCCAATCGAGAAAGCGCTCGTACCCTTGCGTCACTCGAAGAGTTGAAAGATAGGCTGCGACTCCACCAATAGTTGGTGAGTACGAACGCTCATTGTCATTGACTACTAAAACTAGATTTCGATCTTTAGCAGAGGCAATATTATTAAGCGCCTCCCATGACATTCCACCTGTGAGTGCGCCATCTCCAACAACTACGACAACACTACGATCGCTCTGTCCGGTGATTGAGAATCCACGCGAGATTCCATCTCCCCAAGAGAGTGCAGTTGATGCATGAGAATTTTCAATAACGTCGTGTTCGCTCTCACGACGATTAGGGTATCCAGCGATGCCACCACGCTGACGGAGTCCATCAAAATCTCCACCGCGACCTGTCAAAATTTTGTGAACGTAGGACTGGTGACCAGTATCAAAGAGAATGACATCTTTTGGGGAGTCGAAGATTCGATGAATCGCCATCGTGAGTTCAACGACACCTAAATTCGGACCAAGATGGCCGCCAGTTTTAGAAACCTTTTCAACGAGGAATGATCGAATTTCTTCGGCAAGGGCAACCAGAGCCGCTTGGCTCAGGCCCTTAATATCTGCTGGGCTTTTAATTGATTCGATCACAGGTATAATTCTAGATCAAGCAAGGAGTTGGCGTAGTACGAACTGCATGATTCCGCCGTGGCGATAATAATCTGCCTCACCCGGAGTGTCGATTCGTACTATTGCCTGGAAGGTTTTATCCCCGGCGGCAACGGTAACTTCCTTAGGAACTCCCCCGGTATTCAGGGCTGTGATTCCAGCGATTGCAAAAGTCTCTTCACCTGTAAGTCCGAGTGATTGCGCGCTCTGACCTTCGATGAATTGCAATGGAAGAACACCCATACCGATCAAGTTTGATCTATGAATTCTTTCAAAGCTCTCCGCAATTACAGCTTTCACGCCAAGCAGCGCTGTCCCTTTAGCTGCCCAATCTCGCGATGAACCTGAACCGTATTCCTTGCCTGCCAAGATCATCAGCGGAACGCCAGCGTTTTGGTATGCAGTAGATGCATCGTAAATTGTTGATTGCTCACCGTTTGCCAGGAAGTTGCGAGTAAATCCACCCTCAACGCCGTCGAGTAATAAATTCTTAAGTCGAATATTGGCAAAAGTTCCACGAATCATTACTTCGTGATTTCCGCGACGTGAGCCGTAAGAGTTGAAGTCATTGCGGGCAACACCGTGTGCTTCCAGATATTTTCCGGCTGGTGAGTCTGCTTTGATGTTTCCGGCTGGTGAAATATGGTCGGTAGTCACCGAGTCACCCAGGATTGCTAATACCCGAGCTCCGGCAATATCAACGACAGGAGTAGGAGACGCTGGCATATTTTCAAAGTACGGAGGCTTGCGAACGTAAGTTGATTGTGGATCCCACTCAAAGGTATCTCCGGTTGGAGTATCAAGTGATTTCCAACGATGATCACCCTCGAAGACGCTGGCATAATCTTTAGTAAACATTTCGGACGAGATCGATGAATCAATCACATCTTGAATTTCTCGGGCCGATGGCCAGATATCTCGCAACATAACTGGATTGCCGTCTTTATCGTTTCCAAGCGAGTCAGTCTCAAAATCATGGTTCATAGTGCCAGCAAGTGCATATGCCACAACTAGTGGCGGTGATGCTAAGTAATTCATCTTTACATCAGGGCTGATGCGTCCTTCAAAGTTTCGGTTTCCAGAAAGGACTGCCGACACCGCGAGGTCGTTTTCGTTAATCGCTTTGCTTATCTCCAGTGGAAGTGGCCCTGAATTACCAATACATGTGACGCAGCCGTATCCAACTAGGTTAAATCCAAGTGTCTCCATAAAAGGAGTGAGGCCAGCACGGTCGTAATAATCAGTCACAACTTTTGAACCAGGGGCCAGAGTTGTCTTTACCCAAGGCTTAGATAGAAGCCCTTTCTCAACTGCCTTCTTCGCCAAAAGCCCAGCCCCGATCATTACTGATGGATTGGAGGTATTGGTGCAAGAGGTAATTGATGCGATTACAACATCACCATTTTTGACAGTGGTTGCGTGGCTACCGACATGAACGGGATAAGCACTCTTTCCAGTTTTCTCTGAAAAATATGTTGGCAAGATTTTCTCAAATGCATCTTTCGAATCTGAAAGCGAGATTCGATCTTGTGGTCGCTTAGGTCCGGCAATCGATGGCACAACGCTGCCAAGATCAAGTTCGATATACTCAGAAAAACGTGGAGCAAGTGATGGATCGTGCCAAAGGCCTTGTGCTTTCGCATATGCCTCAACAAGTTCAATCTGATCTTGACTACGACCAGTAAGTGCGAGGTAGCGAAGAGTCTCGTCATCGATTGGGAAAATTGCACATGTCGAACCGTATTCAGGGCTCATGTTTCCAATAGTTGCGCGATTTGCCATCGGAACGGTGAGAACACCTGGTCCGTAGAATTCAACGAACTTTCCAACAACACCATGTTTACGTAACATCTGCGTGATTGTGAGTGCAAGATCTGTCGCTGTAGTACCAATTGGGAGTTGTCCAGATAATTTAAAGCCAACTACTTTTGGAATAAGCATCGATACTGACTGACCAAGAAGTGCTGCCTCGGCCTCAATCCCGCCCACTCCCCAACCAAGAACTCCTAGCCCGTTGACCATAGTCGTATGTGAATCAGTACCAACGACCGTATCTGGATAGGCGCGAGTTAGGCCATCAACAACTCGAGTCATCACAACGCGAGCGAGATATTCAATATTTACCTGGTGCACGATTCCGGTGCCTGGTGGCACAACCTTAAATTGATCAAAGGCTCCCTGGCCCCAACGTAGGAATCGGTAGCGCTCACGATTACGCTCATAATCAATATCAGTATTTTGTTCAAAGGCGTTACGAGTTCCAAAAAAGTCTGCAATAACTGAGTGATCGATTACGAGTTCGGCTGGAGCGAGCGGATTCACCTTGGAAGGATCTCCACCCAGCTCAACAATTGCCTCACGCATGGTCGCTAGATCTACCACGCATGGAACACCAGTGAAATCTTGCATGACTACTCGGGCAGGTGTGAACTGAATTTCGGTATCTGGCTCAGTAGCGGGATTCCATTGTGCCAGCGCGTTAATGTGATCGACGGTGATATTTGCGCCGTCTTCGGTGCGAAGAAGATTCTCCAGCAGAACTTTGAGCGAGAACGGCAAATCAGCCGCTCCATCTATTCCATTGATATCGAAGATCTCGAAATCTTTACCTGAGACAGATAAATTTCTCTTTCTCCCAAGGGAATTCTTACTCATCAAAACTCCTCAAATCGCTACCGATATACATCTGAGGCCAAAACGCACGTGGCGCACTTTGACCAACTTAGGCTCAAGATACCGCAGTCGGCGCAAAGAGGGCAACGCACTCGATGTGATGAGTCATCGGAAAGAGGTCTAGCGCTCTGATTTTTACTATGGTGTAATTGGCATCACGCAGAAATGCGCTATCTCGTGCCAAGGCCGCTGGATCGCATGCAACGTAGACGATTGCTCGAGGACGAGTAGCCACGATGCTATCGATAACTAATTTCTTAGCGCCCTCTCGGGGTGGATCTAAGATAATAACGTCGGCACTTGGAAATCTTGGAATAATTTTTTCAACATCGCCGGTGTAAATCTTCACGTTTTCAAAAGCTGCAAAATTGACGGCCGCATCGGCGGTTGCTGTCTTACTGCCCTCAATTAAATCGATCTTGCCTGTTGGTCCAATATGATCAAGTAGATCTCGAGCAAACAGTCCCACTCCACCGTAGAGATCAATAATGTGATCACCACTCTTTGGATCAGCAAACTCTCGCACAATTTCTACCAGTACTTGTGGAGAATTTATATTGCTCTGCCAGAAAGAGCCTGGACTTACCTGATACTTAAATTTACCGACGGTGTACAGCTGCTTCTCATCCCCTTCGATTCGCCCAGCACAAGAAAGTCGCGGCGCACTTGAACTACCGGCACTTACCTCTATTCGGGAATCTGGCGCCCACGATCGTTGTGCAATCTGGTCGTAACCTACTGATGGATGAAGAATTGGGCAGTGATCGATCGCCATAATTGTGTTGGTGCGGGAAGCATAAAAACCAGCGCGTCCCTTTTTATCACTACCGATAATTGTTTGTGTCCGCCAACCTAAATCCTCTGAAACTTTCTCAACTTCGACCTTAACCTCCATCTTTGCAATTCTGGCAAATTGCTCGGAGATCACCTCACTTTTCAATTCACGTTGTCGACTGGTAGAAATATGCTGGAAGTCGCATCCCCCACAGCCATTGCGGTTTGCGTATTTACACGGTGCATCTACGCGATCAGTTGATGGAGTAAGGACTTCCACCACATCAGCTCGATTAAAAGATGAACCAACGCTGGTAATTGCGACCTTAACGCTTTCACCAGGAATCGCATGGCGGATGAAAATAACTGCACCTTCGTACCGCGCAATGCAGTGGCCGCCATGGGCAATCTTCTCGACCGTTAGCGATATAACTTGCCCGACGCTAAGGCTCACGCGAGGAGTGGATGTCATAAAGGTAAGCCTAAGGGGGTAAGTTATGTCCTGTGCACGTAGTGATTATGGGTTGCGGTCGAGTCGGTTCATCTTTGGCGACCGAACTCGAGGCCCTAGGCCATACCATCTCGATTATTGATCAATCCCGCGAAGCATTTAGACGCCTTGGCCCCGATTTTAAAGGCCGCACAATTAGCGGAATCGGATTTGATCGCGACACCTTACTTGAAGCTGGGATTGAGACAGCAGATGCATTTGCTGCAGTAAGTAACGGCGACAACTCAAATATTTTGGCAGCACGCGTTGCCCGTGAAACATATGGCGTTGGAAATGTTGTTGCTCGTATTTATGATCCAGGTCGCGCCGAGATTTATCAGCGCCTCGGAATTCCAACTGTGGCAACGGTAATTTGGGCAACAGATCAAATTATGCGTCGACTAGTACCAGAAGGATCTAAGAGCGAATGGAGTGATGCAACCGGCACGGTCGAACTTATCGAGGTGCATCCCCATCTTGAGTGGTTTGGATTGCCAATTACGCAGATTGAAACCGAGACCGAAGCCCGAGTTGCCTTTCTTACTCGATTGGCAGAAGGTCTGATTCCTAATGAACACACAGTTTTGCAAGAAGGAGATTTACTCCACATGATTATTAAGACCGAGCGGGTCGCACTCGTTGAAAAAACTCTAGCCGTCCAACCTCAGGAGTCTCGATGAGAATCGCTATCGCTGGTGCTGGCAATGTGGGCCGCGCTATTGCTCGAGAACTACTAGATAACGGCCACGAAGTACTACTCATTGATCGTGATCCTAAGGCGCTGAAATTAGATTCAGTCCCAGATGCCCAGTGGCTAATGGCAGATGCCTGCGAAATTACATCTCTTGATAAAGCAGATCTTGGCAATGCCCAAGTGCTTGTTGCTGCAACCGGAGATGACAAAGTAAATCTGGTCGCCTCACTTCTAGCCAAGACTGAATACGGAGTTCCACGCGTAGTTGCCCGAATTAATCATCCAAAAAATGAATGGATGTTCGATTCATCATGGGGAGTCGATGTTGCAGTCTCTACTCCGCGAATTATTTCAGCACTTGTTGAGGAAGCCGTGACCGTCGGAGATGTCGTGCGACTCTTTAGTTTTAGACAAGGCCAAGCCAACCTTGTGGAACTCACACTTCCTGATTCATCAAGTTGTATTGGCAAGACAGTAGAAGAGATTGAACTTCCACAGGATGCATCCCTGGCAGCGATAGTTCGCGATGGCCGAGTAATTGCCCCGACACCAACTGATGTATTTAGCGCTGGCGACGAACTGCTCTTTGTAGCTTCATCTACTGCGGAAGATCTAATTAAGGGTTGCTTTATAGCGGGTTAGTTTATTTCACTCTCAGTTGTTGAAGATGGTGGAACTGTGGTGGGAACTGTTCGAAGAATCATCCACGTCCCGTAAGCCGTTGCAATAAAGAGTGGATATCCCATCGCTAGATTCACTGCACCAAGTAGGTTGAGATTGTCGCTGAGATAAATTGGATATTGAACTACAAGTCGAAGAAAGAACATTCCTACCCATAACCAGCTGGCTCGAACATATGCCGCTTTTCGGGCTGGGTCTCTACGCCAATGAAGATTTTCGCCAAGGATTGGGCCCAACATCAGCCCCAAGATTGGCCACCCCGCAAGAGTTGAAATGAGATAAACAATTCCGTAACCAAGATTTGTAAGAAGTTTGGGTACAAAGACATCACTTGGATTCCCTGTTCGATTCGCAAACCAAGCGGCAATCAGAGTGCCAATCAATCCAGAAATAGCATGCTGGATCGTGTCTTTCTTAATTAAACGAATAATTGTTAATAGCGCAGAAATGATTACAGATGCAATCAGAGAGTTCCATAAATCTTTTGTAATATTAAAAGAAATTAAGAATACGAGTGCCGGAAAGCCAGCATCGAGTAAACCTTTTTTGCCACCAAAAGCAGCCATCACCTTTGCTTTATCAGCATCAGATTGATGCATCATGTTCGCCCTGTCGATCCAAAACCAGAATCTCCACGACCAGATCCCGGAAGCTCTGCTACCTCAATAAATTCTGCTCGCTCTACCCGCTGGATTACTAACTGTGCGATTCGATCGCCGCGCTTAAATGAGACCGATTCTGATTTGTCATGATTAATTAAAATTACCTGTAATTCACCACGGTAACCAGCATCTACTGTCCCTGGCGCATTGACCATAGTCACTCCGTGTTTAATCGCCAGACCAGAACGAGGATGAACCAACGCAACAAAACCATCAGGTAGTGCAATGGCGATACCAGTAGGAACTAGCGCCCGCTCTCCCGGTGCCAATGTGACATCAACGCGAGTGACAATATCCGCGCCAGCATCTCCCCCTTTGGCATACTTAGGAAGCGGCAGATCAGGATCAAGCCGAGTAATAAGTACTTGCACCGAACTCATGGATTGATCTCGAATTCTGGATCAACAAATGCCATGAGCTCTGGAGTTTTGCGCATCTGCTCAAGATACTCTGCTGGAGCGCTTGAGATGAAGTGGCTCATCGGAACAATTACAAAGAGTGCAGCGGCACGAACGGCAATTTCACCATCGGCACTATTTAATCGGCCAACCGCCTCTGTATATACCTTGCGATTCATCTGTCCAGTAATCGCAGCCGTAATGTGAAGTGTCGTGCCAATTGGTACCGGCTTCATGAAATCTGTCTCTAATCGACCAGTAACTGCCGGTGATCGAATCAGCCACATTAATTTTCCAAGCGCCTCATCGAAGGCGAGTGAGAGCAGGCCACCATGAGCTAGACCCGGAGCGCCTTGATGATTCTCGGTCACAATAAATTGCGCAGTGAGATCAAGTCCAGCGCCAGCATGTGCAATCAGATGTAATCCAGTTGGATGCAATTGACCGCAACCAAAACAATGACCGAAGTGAGATGGAATCTGGGTTCCGGGTGCTGGTGAAAGAGGATGTCGCTCTGGAATTTGCGCACCCTCAGGAGGTTTTGTACTCGCCACTCTAGTCATGGCCTTAGTTTACTGCGAGAAAACTCCGATACCGTATCTCCATGGGTGAGAGATCGGTCAAGTTTCGAGAAGTCGTACGTGCGCCGTTCTGGTTAATGCTCTTTATCTACTTTCTTGGCTTCTCACTTGTCGTTGCTATCTGGGCTGCGATGACGACCGCGATTGCGGCGGCGGCGTTGGTAATCGTCACCGTTGCCACGGTTTTCATTTACATTCGTACGCCACTAGTAATTGAAATTGATGAGAAAGAGTTGCGGGTAGGAGCTGCCCACATTGACCGCTCATATCTTGGAAAGGCGCGGGCGCTCACTCCACAAGAAATGGCACTGATGCGTACTCGAGATGCAGACCCAGCGGCTTACTTGGCTCTTAGATTCTGGACATCGCATGGAGTCAGAATCGACATCAATGACAAACGAGATTCCACTCCGTACTGGTTAATTACATCAAAACGTAAAAGGGTAATCGAAGAGCTAATTAATAAAGTTTAAGCACACTCTTTACAGACTGCTTTAGCGCCTTCGCCCTTTGCAAGTTGTGTTGAGTGATGCACCAAGAAGCAACGAGAACAAGTGAATTCATCACCTTGCTTAGGGACAACTCTTACCGAAAGCTCTTCGCCAGAAAGATCGGCGCCTGGTAGTTCAAGATTTTCAGCAGCATCTGCTTCATCTACATCGATCTGACCGGATTGCGCATCGACGCGTTGAGCCTTGAGCTCTTCTAAGGATTCCTCATGGAGTTCTTCGTCGGTTTTTCTGGGCGTATCGTAATCTGTTGCCACTTCCCATCACCTCATTTCCAAAAGCTCTGCTTCTGTAATTACATCCGACGCTAGATCTATTCTAGCTAAGGGCGCATCATGGCCTATCTAGCCACTATTACACAATTTAACCTTCGGTGAGTCGGATTTATTCCCCAGGTTGCGAAATCTCTGTGACGCGCGCAATAGATTGTGATAGCGCTGCATCGACTCGAGCGCGAATTCTCGTTCCACCCTCTTCATAACTCTGCTCTAGTAACTCACCATGCTCATGTACAGCGCTCACAAGATCGCCTCGATCGTAAGGAATAAGGACATCGATTTCAATCTGAGGGTGCGGTAAGGACTTTTCAATTGCATGAAGTAGCCCCTCTAGTCCGAATCCTGTTCGTACCGAGAACGCATACGCATTTTTCTCAGTTCGCAGTAAATTCATAACTACTTCTGGATCACCAATATCAACTTTATTTATGGCGATGATTTCAGGAATATCTCCCCCACCAATTTCATTAATGACCTGACGTACTGCTCGAATTTGTTCGCTTGGATCAGGATGTGAACCGTCTACAACGTGCACAATCAGATCTGCACCGGCAACCTCTTCTAGCGTTGATTTAAATGCATCGATAAGTTGGTGTGGAAGATGACGAACAAAACCCACGGTGTCGGTAAGTGTGTAGACGCGACCTTCGGCAGTTTGCGTCTTTCGTACCGTCGGATCAAGGGTTGCAAAGAGCGCGTTCTCTACCAGTACGCCCGCATCGGTGAGCTTATTAAGCAGCGATGATTTACCCGCATTGGTGTATCCAGCGATGGCAACAGAAGGGATATTAAAACGACGGCGCTCCTGTCGCTTGGTATCACGCGAAACTTTCATATCGGCTATTTCGCGACGAAGTTTGGCCATTCGGTCTCTAATGCGGCGGCGATCTGTCTCGATCTTTGTCTCACCAGGGCCACGGCCACCGATACCAGCGCCACCGGCGGCGCGTCCACCCACTTGGCGAGAAAGAGAATCTCCCCAACCGCGAAGTCGCGGAAGTAAATATGCAATCTGGGCTAACTCAACTTGTGCCTTACCTTCACGACTCTTTGCGTGTTGCGCAAAGATATCCAAGATAAGCGCTGTCCGATCAACCACTTTTACTTTTAACTTATCTTCTAGCTGGCGAAGTTGTGATGGCGAAAGTTCTCCATCACAGATGACAGTATCTGCCCCGGTCGACTGCACGACTGATTTAAGTTCCTGCACCTTTCCAGAACCAATATATGTCGCAGGATCTGGTCGATCTCGTCTTTGAATTAACCCTTCCAAAACTTCAGAGCCAGCAGTTTCGGCAAGTGCCTTTAACTCAGCAAGTGAGTTTTCGGCAGAGAGTAAATTGCCTTCAGTCCATACGCCAACAAGCACAACCCGTTCGAGTTGGAGTTCCCGGTTTTCGGCTTCTGAAATATCTTGTAGCTGAGTTGAAAATCCTTTTACACGTCGCAGCGCTTGACGTTCTGAAAGTTCCTGAGTCGCGCTGTAATCCATCTCCTCTTCCTGCAGATCAAAATCCACCGCAGCTTGTGCACTCTCGCGCATAAGTACTTCAAAATTATCTGATTCGCGTCCCGTCATTGGTTGACCAGAAAAGAGGAAATATCTACATCATTGATCAGAACTGCTGGACCGGTCAAGGTTGCATTGGAATGACCATCAATATCAACAATAAGAGTTCCCCCAGGTGGCTTAATGATCCATCTGGCAGGAAGTTTGCCGCGGGTAAATATTGTTGCAGCGAGTGCGACAGCGCAGGTACCGGTACCGCAAGATTTAGTCTCGCCACTTCCGCGTTCATGTACTCGCATGATCAAGGTATCTGGACCTTCGATCTCAACAAATTCAACATTGACTCCCTCGGGATATACCGATTCTGGCGTAACAATTGGGGCAACTGCCAATGATCCAACGTCATCAAGATCCTCTAAGAAGACAACTGCGTGTGGATTTCCCACACTGATGTGGCGTCCAGAATATTTTTGGCCGTGTTGTTCAACGGTGACGAGATCTCCTTCATCGGTCACCTGCCCGATATTTACAGAGATATCGCCATCATGAGGAGCCCGCATAAACTTCACTCCATCACGCGTAGTGATGGGAAATAAACCCTCGCCTTGATGACCTCGTTCTATCAAATACCTAGCCATCACCCGAATTCCGTTTCCGCACATCTCGGAAAGTGACCCGTCCGCATTTCGGTAATCCATGAACCACTTTCCATCAAGCTTGGTGATGCGAATGAAACCATCAGCTCCAACGCCTGTTGCTCGATTACAGATGGCCTTTATCTCGTCGCCAGAGATTGTCATCGTCGAATCTGGATCAAAGAGGAGTACAAAATCATTTTCGGTTCCGTGGCCGTAAGTGGCGATTACTGGAGTATCCATATGGCTATGAGTTTAGCCGTGTCAGAATTTTTTCGAGACGATTTTCATAATGGCCCAGCCATGAAATCCGTCCATCGCGGGAAAACCAGGTATCTTGTCGACGTACATATGAACGTGTCACTCTCTTACTCTCTTCTCGTGCCTCATCTGCGCTCAATAGACCATCGCGCTCTTGCAGAATCTGGGCATAACCCAGCGCCTTCTGAGCGGTAGCGCCATCACGAAGACCCTGCGTGATCAGAGCATCTACTTCGGATTCAAAACCAGTTGCCCACATGAGATCCACACGATCACTAATTCTTACTGCCAGACTTTCACGATCCTGACTTAATCCAAAGTGGTAGGCATCGGGGTATCGCGAACTGGCTTCTCGTGGCAAATTTGCGGTGAAGGGTTTTCCAGTAATTTCAATTACTTCCAGCGCCCTAATCACGCGTCGCATATTTGCGCGATCAATAGCAAGTGCTGCCGCTGGATCTAGCGCCGTTAACCGGGCAAAGAGATGATCGCCACCTTTTTCAACAGATTCCAACTCTAACCGTGTCCGAACAAGTGGATCGGTATCTGGAAAATTAAGATCGTCAACAATTGCCTTAATGTAAAGACCGGTCCCACCAACAATGATCGCGTCTGCTCCACGCGCATGAATATCATCGATAGTTTTTCGAGCGAGCTCTTGGTACCAAGCAACAGTTGAATCTTCTTTTACGGTCAGTACATCGAGTAAATGGTGAACTACACCGCCACGTTCGACCTCGGAGAGTTTGGCAGTCCCGATATCCATCCCTGAGTACACCTGCATAGAATCGGCGTTAACAATCTCGCCACCAATTTCTTGGGCTAGCGAAACCGCCAGGTCACTCTTTCCGGTTGCTGTTGCACCACAAATAATAATGGTGCGCATTTACTGCGTCATCTGGGTACGAGTAGGAATGCCCAACATTACCTGTGGCTGCTGCGCCACCTGGCTCCGTTTAGCGTGAGCATCTCCCCCACGGGTACGAAAATGTGAGACTTCACTGCCGATTAAATAGTGTGCTGAAGCGTCATCGATTTTCACTTCGACGAAATCTCCAGGTCTGGCTTGACTTGTATTATCAAAGTGAACCAAGCGAAAATCTTCAGACCGCCCAGTGAGTCTTGATTGGGCGACATCTCGTCGACCCTCAACTTCATTGACTAATACTTGATGAGTACTCCCTATTGCCGCCAGATTTACGTTGCGCGAGATTTCCTGCTGATGCTCGTGTAGCCGGGTATATCTCTCACCGACAACATCCTCTGCTACCTGATTGGGCATCACACCGGCTGGAGTTCCTGGTCGGATTGAATACTTATATGTGTATGCCGCAGCAAACTGCGCTTGCGTGGCAAGGTCTAGCGTGGCGGTAAAGTCTGCTTCTGTCTCTCCTGGAAATCCAACGATGATGTCGGTTGTAATCATCGCGTGTGGAATGGCGGTGCGAACCCGGTCAAGAATTCCAAGATATCGATCACTGCGATATGACCTGCGCATGGCTGCCAAAATCGAGTCTGAACCTGATTGAAGTGGCATATGAAGATGAGGCATTAAATTCTTAGTAGTAGCCATCACTTCAATCACATCATCTGTGAAATCACGTGGGTGGGGTGACATAAAGCGCACCCGCTCTAGCCCATCAATCTCGCCACACTCTTTCAGCAGTGTTGCAAATGCGCCACGATCACCAATCTCTACGCCATAGGCATTTACATTTTGTCCAAGCAAAGTAATCTCAATTACGCCTTGCTCTACTAGCGTCCGCACCTCGGTTAGCACATCTACCATCGGGCGATCTTTCTCAATGCCACGAAGTGTCGGCACAATACAGAAAGTGCAGGTGTTATTGCAGCCAACTGATACCGATACCCATGATGAATATGCCGAGAATCTTCGTGCTGGGAGCGCGGATGGAAAATGTTCTAGCGCCTCCAGAATTTCAATCTGTGACTCTTCTTCTATTCGGGCGCGCTCAAGTAGAACCGGGAGTGATCCCACATTATGGGTACCGAAAACAACATCAACATATGGCGCTTTCTTTAAAATAATATCTTGATCTTTCTGGGCTAGGCATCCACCAACAGCAATCTGCATCGCTGGATTCTTCTTCTTGATCGGAGCGAGAAAACTTAGATTTCCATAAAGCTTGTTATCCGCATTTTCTCTCACAGCACATGTATTGAAAACCACAATATCTGCTTGATCACCAGCAACCACTGGCAGGAAACCTGCCTCATCTAGCAAGCCAGCGATGCGCTCTGAATCATGCACATTCATCTGGCAGCCGTAAGTTTCGACTTTATAAGTACGTGTCATCTGATAATTACTAGATATCTAAAATCTTGTATGAGAGATCTGCCCGATTAACGACGAGCATCTGTCCATTAGTTAGCGCAGTCCAGTCGTCATGTCCCCAACCAGTGGATGCGATTTTAACTGCGCCATCTTCCTTGGTGAAGCGGAGTTCATAATGATGTGGAACCGTCCACTCACTCTGCTCATTTTCATTAAATTGACAGACTGCAATCAGAAAATCAGGGGTGAGCGTAATTGAGTTAATAGCAGAATAATCGGCAAAGGAAGCGATCTCTTTGACGGTAGCCGAGATTGCGTTGATTAGCCCTTGAGTTTTAGCAGCGGTAAGAATGGCAAAGAAGTAACGCTCACTATCTGTGGTCGAGGTTAACTCTTTAAGTAACTCTGGATCGACTAAGTGATCAATACTGGCAGCGGGACGAATAGTGCCATTATGCATAAACGAGATGTCACCGTTAATAAATGGGTGATTATTTGAAAGATCAACCGTTAAACCTTTTGAGGCTAACCGTAGATGGAGCAGCGCTCCATTACTTTGCGTATCTTGCGCAGCTTGCGCAAATAAATCACTTTCAATTGCCGGAGCTAAATCACGCTGGCGAACTTGTTCTCCGCCGATAGATCCACACGTGGTGATCCCCCACCCATGCTTATGCTCTTTGGAAAGTTCAACAAAGTCGCCCAGCGAAGCGCCAACGACAGATGAGAAAGAGGTTGGAGCATCGGAGACAAAGGCGAGCAATCTGCACATAGGGTCAATCTATCGTGGAATTCTGATTGGTTCCTGTCCGCGAGCGATCAGACGCTCAAAGTGAATTTCTCGCTTCTCGTTAAATCTCAAGGCATCAGTTGTCGAAGCAGCAATAAAGGTAGCTAACTCTTCCCGAGCGACAAGTCCATCACCTGAGAGATCGGTGCGCTCGAATACGTTCCATGCGCGTAGCACCGGGGCGATCACATCATCGAGATGTTGTTGCAGGTCATAGATTCCAGCCAGCGCGATCTGAACTGCCTTTCTTCCAAAGCCTGGCATATTCGCTCCTGGCATATCAAAATTTGTGACTACATCAGCAATTGCTCGCATCGCAGCATTTGGTTCCAACTCAAGAGCTTGACCCAAAAGATTACGATAGAAAATCATATGTAAGTTTTCATCAAGTGAGACTCGTTGCATCATCGCTTCTGCGATCGGATCATTGGAAAGCTTGCCAGTGTTTCGGTGAGAGATTCTGGTGGCGAGCTCTTGAAATGAAACGTAGGCAATCGTATGCAACATGTCATTTTCATAAGGCGTCTGATATCCAAGTGACATGTGTGCCATACGTAAATCTTCAAGTAGGTAAGGATCTACCCCACGTGTTGCCATCAGGTAATCACGAATCACAATACTGTGGCGAGCTTCTTCTGCCGTCCAGCGCTCAATCCAATTTCCCCATGCACCATCGCGACCCATCGAAATTGAAATCTCAGTGTGATAACTCGGAAGATTATCTTCAGTCAATAAGTTAAGAATAAGCGAATCTTGTGCCACTGGAGTTAGACGTGAATCTTTCGCCTCCCAGGCATCCCCATTAAGTGGTCCGGCATAGTCACGTCCCTCTGACCATGGGACATATTCATGCGGATACCAATTTTTCTGCACACTCAAATGTCTAGCAAGTTCGACCTCAACAATTGGTTCAAGGTCGCGAATCAATCGGCCTTGAATAGCACTCGAGTCATAAGTCATAAGCAAACTTTATTACATGACAAGCACTACTCACGAGTTGAAATTATTCTCTTTCCGCTCAAGGGCTGCAGTTGCGCGCCATGAAGCGATTGCGGCGTGATTACCGCTGAGTAATACTTCTGGCACACGAATTCCGCGCCATTCTTGCGGTTTAGTGAAGTTGGGATATTCCAGATATCCATCTTCGTTATGAGATTCTTCAGCGAGCGAGAGTGGATTTCCAAGTACTCCCGGGATTAATCGAGTGATCGCTTCAATCATCACCATCGATGCAACCTCACCCCCTCCTAGAACATAATCGCCAATGGAGACTTCGTGAACGCGAATATTTCGGGAAGTAAATTCTGGTTGGCTGTAATGCATTCGGACTCGATCATCAATGCCCTCGTATCGCCCGCAAGCAAAAATTAAGTGTGGTGACGTGGAGAGCTCTGTTGCCATCGTCTGCGTGAAACGTTTCCCGGCCGGTGTGAGAATTATTAAATCCACACCAGTTGTACTCTCGGCGATCAATCCATCAATTGCCTGCCCCCACACCTCGGGCAGCATCACCATTCCGGCACCCCCACCGTAAGGAGTGTCGTCAACTGTGTGATGAGGATCGTTTGTCTGCGATCGTAAATCGTGAACTCCGATGGAGAGGAGTCCGCCATCTGCTGCCTTACCTAAAAGCGAGAGCTTGAGCGGCTCGAAGTACTGCGGAAAAATCGTGATTGCATCAATTTTCATGCCAGTGTCCCATCTATTACAGGTGGAATAACGGTCAACTTTTTAGCAGTGATATCTACATCTGGGACCAAGGCGCGTACAAATGGAACCATGACTTCGCCTTGCACTGTCTTAATGACTAAAACATCTTGGCCGGGGAGGTTGAGAACTTCACTTACTTTTCCCAAAAGCCCACCGTCTTGCAGGTGAGCATCACAGCCAACAAGTTGGAGTACGTGATAGTCATCTTCATCTAACCCCGGTGCATCGATATCGACCTCTGAAAACATCAGAACATCACGATATTTTTCAATGCTATTGCGATCTTTAATTCCAACAAAACCAAGTAAAAGGATTCCGTTGTGAACGCGCACTGATTCCACGATTAGTTCACCGTGAGAATCAGTTAAAAGCGTGGCGCCAATTGCAAAGCGATCTGCCGCTTCATCGGTACGTACCTCGATGGTGGCCTCTCCCAATATTCCATGGGCGCGACCAATGCGGCCTACATTAAGGCGCAAGAGAGATTTCTTAACGCGCCTCGTCAGTATCGATGAGATCAACGCGAACGCTACGTCCAGCAAGTGCGCTTATAACTGTGCGAAGCGCCTTTGCTGTACGTCCGTTACGACCAATGACCTTGCCGATATCTTCAGGATTAACGCGTACTTCCAGAGTTGTACCTCTGCGATGCGTCTTCTCCTTGACGATGACATCCTCAGGATTATCGACGATCCCTTTTACGAGATGCTCTAGCGCTTCGTCGATCATTTTATTCAGCAGCCTTTTCAGTCTCTGCTGCGACAACTGCAGTCTCTTCGGCAACTGCTTCAACTGCTGCTTCAACTGGAGTTTCAACTGCAGCCTCTACAACTGCTGTCTCTTGCGCAACTGCTTCAACTGCTGCTTCAACTGGAATTTCAACTGCAGCCTCTACAACTGGTGCCTCTTCTACAACTGGGCTTGCCTTTGCAGCTAGCTTTTCTTGCGCCTTCTTCTTAAGAGTTGTGGCGCCTTCCTTTGGTTCATCCATTGCAGATTTAACTGCAGCTTCGTAGGCAACGCTCTTGTGTGGCTTTGGAGCTGCAACGCGAAGTGTTCCTTCTGTTCCTGGAAGTCCCTTGAATTTCTGCCAATCACCAGTGACTTTAAGAAGTGCCGCTACCGCCTCTGACGGTTGCGCTCCAACTCCGAGCCAATATAACGCACGCTCTGAGTTCACCTGAATAATTGATGGCTCTTGTCCTGGTACGTAGCGACCAATCTCTTCGATTGAGAGTCCGTTGCGAGCCTTACGTGAATCTGTAACAACGATGCGATAGAACGGTGTACGAATCTTGCCCATGCGCATTAAACGAATTTTTGTAGCCAAAGCAGTGGTGCTCCTAAAAATATGTGTTCAATCTCGTAGCTGTAGCGGGGTGCCCAGCGAAAAGATCCAACGATGGATGTGGATGTTTCGGGGGTAGAGGGCCCCGTCACAGGTGTCCAATCTTGCCATGTGAGCCCCGCGATCCAAAATCAGGAGCTCTCTTCCACCGCTCGTTTGGCTGGATTTCCAGAGCGAGACTTCTTCTTCGGTGGCGTAATCCCTTTTTTAGGCCCAGCGGGCATCGCTGGCGCCCCTGGCGGAAGTCCCATTCCCGCTGGCATCGCGCCGCCATTGCGCATCTGTTTCATCATCTTCTGGGCTGCCCCGAATTTATCGACGAGTGAATTTACTTCCTGAACTGAACGCCCGGCACCCAATGCAATCCGCGCACGACGAGAACCATTAAGCACCTTGGGATCCTGGCGCTCGCGCGGAGTCATTGATTGCACGATCGCTTTCGTGCGCACTACTTCGCTTTCATCAAAATTATCAATCTGTTTCTTCATCGCGCCCGTACCCGGCAACATGCTGAGTAACTTGCCCATAGAGCCCATCTTCGACATTGCTTCTAACTGTTCCAAGAAATCTTCAAGTGTGAAGTCTTCCCCTTTAAGGTATTTCTCTTCCAATTTTGCGCTGACATCACTATCGATAGATTTCTTCGCCTGCTCGGCAAGAGTTGCAACATCGCCCATGCCCAAAATTCGAGAAGCCATTCGCTCGGGATAAAAGAGATCAAAATCAGTAAGTTTCTCGCCGGTAGATGCAAACATAATTGGCCGACCGGTAAGAGCGGCAATTGACAAGGCGGCACCACCACGTGCATCGCCATCAAGTTTGGTTAGAACGACGCCATCAAAACCAACTCCAGTAAGAAAGGCTTGCGCTGTCTTTACCGCATCTTGCCCGATCATGGCATCGACAACAAACAAGATCTCATCTGGGTTTACCGCATCCCGAATAGCCGACGCTTCCTTCATTAACTCTTGATCAACACCTAACCGACCTGCAGTATCAATAATGACGATGTTATGTAACTTCGATTGCGCAAAAGCAACGCCATCTTTTGCAACCTGCACTGGATTCCCAACTCCATTACCAGCTGCGGGTGCATAGACAGGTACACCGATACTTTCACCAACGACTTGGAGTTGCGTCACTGCATTTGGTCTCTGTAAATCTGAAGCGACTAAAATTGGGGTATCGCCCAAATCTTTAAAGTGTTTTGCTAATTTTCCAGCTAACGTCGTCTTACCAGCACCTTGTAATCCAGCCAGCATAATCACCGTTGGTGGTTTCTTCGCAAGTCGAACCCGACGAGCTTGCCCACCAAGTATCTCAATGAGTTCGGCGTTAACAATGTCAAAAATTGCTTGAGCCTGATTTGAACCAGATTGTAAATTCGGTAAGGCTGCTTGAGATTTCGATTTAATTACGTCAACGAAATTTTCCACAACACCAAGGGCAACATCTGCTTCTAAGAGCGCTTGATAAATCTGATCTGCCACCTGATCAATATCAGCCGATGTGATCTTTCCACGTGAGCGCAAGGTAGAGAAGGCAGATGTGAACTTGCCAGTCAGTGATTCAAACATAGTGAGCGCACTCTACTTCAGGAGCGCAACCTTTACCTTATCCGTGACTTCGCTAACGCGGCTGGCACTGAGCACTCCCCCGTTTATTTCTTGCAAGTAGAGAGTATCTATTGCCTCCGCCCCAAGTGTTGTCACAATCGCTGATCTAATATCCACACCACAGGAAGTGACCACACCACCGATGCGAAATAACAGGGCTGGTCGATCGTGAGTTCTTATCTCCATAATTGTGGCATCGGTTGCGCCATCAGCAAAAGTCTCAACCACCGGATCTGGCACCGGAATCTTTGGCAGCACTGAGTATGTACTTACTCTCTCTGTGATCCGGGTCGAGAGTGAATTTCCATCACTTAAGGCGCTATTGAGTTCACTAATCAGAATTTGCGTTGTGACCTCTGGTGCGTATGGATCGGGAATTACAACCCACTGCATCACCGCGCTCTGATCAAGGGTTTTGGTACGTGCAGATCTCACATCTAAGCGGAGAATATTAAGTACGCCAGAAACAAGTGAGAGTAGGCCGCTTCGATCACCAATAACAATTTCGATCAGATAATCATGTTCTCGGCGAATAACATCAACATGTAACTCACCACGATCGACCAAAGATTTCTGTTTCTCGCTAAGTTCGGGTTGTGCCGCAACCGTGTCATCAACCATCGCACTTCGCACACGTTTTACCAGTTCCGAAACTAATCCCGCTTTCCACTCAGACCATGCTGCCTTACCGGTGGCTTCACCATCTGCAATGCTCAGTGCGTGCAATAACTCCAGCGTTGCAACATCTGGGATCACCGCCAACACCGATGCAATTGTCGCTGGGTCATCTAAATCGCGCCGAGTTGCGGTAGCTGAAAGCAGTAAATGTGCGCGAACCAATACTTGTAGCGTCTGTTGGTCGCCTTCATCGAATCCCACTCTGGCGGCAATCGGCACGATGAGTCGTGCACCGCGCTCTGAGTGATCCTCGGTACTTCCTTTACCAATATCGTGAAAAAGTGCGGCAAAGAGAAGTAAATCGGGGCGATGAACCATTCTTGTAAGTGCGCAGGCATGCACCAGAGTCTCGACCATATGGCGGTCGACTGTATGGCGGTGCAGCACGTTTCGCTGAGGGAGCGAACTTACTGCCTGCCATTGTGGAAACCATGTAGTGATAATTCCTTCTTGTTCAAGGGCTTCCCAGACCGCCACCATTGATTGACCAGCACCGATAAGTGAAATGAAATTTTCGCGGGCCACTCGAGGCCATGGGATTGAGATTTCGGGAGATTTTTTTCCTAAATCGATACACGTCTGCGGGGAGAGTGGGAGTCCTACTTGGGCTGCAGCGGCTGCAACTTTAAACGTTAAGGTGGCGTCAGTAGAAATGGGTGCATTAATAGCAAGTGAAACTTCATGATGGGCGATAACAATCTCTGATGAAATCTGCGATGTTCTAATTTTCTTGGTAAAGCGACCGCTCTTATCCTTGCCACGAAACTCAAAGTTATGCCAGATTGCGCCAAGAATGTAATCGACTGCTCTGGCCGATTTTGCTACATCGGCCATCAATGCATCAGCATCTACATAACTTAAGGCAGCTGCCACCTTGTCTTGTTCGAGAAAATAGAATCGATCTTTATTCGAACCGCTCACATGATGCAAACTATCCCGCACCTTGAGTAGCGTTGAATGCGCGACTGCGATGCGTTCAAGTGATGGCATCGCAATTCCACTCATTGAAATCGCATGAATGGAACTTATATCTCGTAGTCCCCCGCGCGCTTCCTTGAGATCAGGCTCAAGCAAATACGCCAATTCGCCACTTCGTTCATGACGGATCTGCATATTCTCTCTAAGAGTTTTTAGGAAACGTGGCGAATCTTTACGCCACAGACTGATCGCATCACTTTGCACTGTGGCAACAAGATCGGCATCCCCCGCAATCAGCCGAATATCTAAAAGACCCATTACTACCCGAACATCGTCTTGGGCTGCATCCCGAGTCTGCGAAAGTGTGCGGACCGAGTGGTCAATCTTTATTCCTTCATCCCAGAGTGGATAAAGGATCGCGTCAACTAATTTTTTAATATCCTCATCTTTCACATTCCGATGAAGGATTACTAGATCTAAATCAGATCCTGGCGAAAGTTCGCCGCGGCCGTAACCTCCGACCGCGGCGATACTCACCCCACTGCACAGCGCCCCCTGTGCAAGAAATAGTCGAGCTATCTGAAGATCACTTTTATCTGATCTCTCTCGACGTTCTCTAGTGGACATCTTGTAACTGTAAAGCAATCGCTAACTAAATTGCATCCGAACCACGTTCACCGGTACGAACACGTACTACCTGCTCTACCGGAGTAGTCCAAACCTTTCCATCACCGATAGATCCAGTGAAGGCGGCCTTCACGATTACATCGATTGCATTGTCTGCCTCTGCATCATCTACTAGAACTTCCAGGCGCACCTTGGGAACTAGATCAACGGTGTACTCAGCACCTCGGTATACCTCAGTGTGTCCGCGCTGGCGGCCGAATCCACTTGCCTCTGAAACGGTCATGCCGTTAATCCCAGCGGCCTGCAGTGCATCTTTTACATCTTCTAACTTAAATGGTTTTAAGATAGCTGTAATGAGTTTCATAACTATGCTCCCTTCGAGATTCCAAGGACGCTACCTTGGCTGTTATCTGATAATTCATATGCTCGTTCTGCATGGACTGCAAGATCGATTCCAGCAACTTCTTGATCTGTAGCGATACGGAAACCGATCGTGACATCTATCAGTTTTCCAATAATCAAGGTTGCGATGAATGAATAAGCAAGTACCGCACCGGCACCAATTACTTGCTTCACTAGTTGATCTGAGCCGCCACCGTTGAATAGACCTACATCCACGCCAACAAATCCGATCATGATTGTTCCAACAATGCCACCGACGAGGTGGACTGCAACAACATCAAGTGAGTCGTCATATCCCAGTTTGAATTTGAGACCGACCGAGAGCGCACAGAGTGCACCGGCGATTGCACCGATGATGAGTGCGCCACTTGCATCGACGGCAGCACAAGCAGGAGTGATGGCAACTAAGCCAGCGACTACACCCGAAGCTGCGCCAAGACTGGTTGCGTGTCCATCACGAATCTTCTCAACAAGAAGCCACGAAAGAACGGCGGCAGTTGTCGCACCGATTGTGTTGAGGAGTGCCAAGCCTGCTGTTCCATTTGAGGCAACCGCAGATCCGGCGTTAAATCCAAACCAACCGAACCATAGGAGTGCGGCGCCGAGCATTACTAGCGGCAAGCTGTGTGGTCGCATTGGAACTCTTCCAAATCCCACTCGCTTACCGAGAATAATTGCGAGTGCAAGCCCTGCAGCACCAGCGTTAATGTGAACGGCGGTTCCACCTGCGAAGTCGAGTGCACCGAGATCGTTAGCAATCCAACCACCTGTTTCGGCGACAAAGTTGTCGAATGCGAAGACCCAGTGTGCAACCGGAAAGTAAACAATGGTTGCCCAGATTCCGGCAAAGACCATCCAAGCACCAAACTTTGCCCGATCAGCAATTGATCCTGAGATAATTGCAACCGTGATTGCCGCGAAAATACCTTGGAAGGCGATAAAGACAGCTGCCGGAATTGTTCCGATGAGAACGGTCGAATTATCAAGACCGTTAAGGAAAGTAAATTGGCTTACATCGCCAATGATTCCTTGCCCATTTACTGAATCTCCAAATACCATCGAGAATCCAAATGCAATCCAGAGCACAAAGACAATTGCTAGTGCGCCAAATGACATCATCATCATATTAAGAACGCTCTTTACTCGAACCATTCCGCCGTAAAAGAGTGCCAAGCCTGGGATCATGAGAGTTACAAGCCCTGTACTCATGAGCATCCACGCGGTATCACCTGCGTCGAGAACTACTTTTTCCATTGTGGTTACCTTTTTCTTGTGGTGGAAAAGTGTCCGCGCCTATGAGGTCACCTTTTAGATATTTCTTTAAATGTTTGTAATGAGGCAAAGATGGTCGCTGACGGTTACAGCCAATAGCGAGCGAGATTAAGGCGGGGTGACAAATTTGGCCCCCGTGTTACAACTGGGTTACAGCTCAAGCAGGGATTGGATGTATTGCTCGCTATCGAAGGCGGAAAAATCGCCAATATCTTCACCGCTTCCGATAAATTTGATCGGCAGATCCAATTGACTCTCAATTGCTAGCGCCACACCACCCTTAGCGCTGCCATCCATTTTCGTGACGATTAAGCCAGTGACACTGACCGCCTCGCTAAATATCTTTGCCTGCGCAATTGCATTTTGCCCAGTTGTAGCATCAATTACCAAGAGCACTTCCGAAACTGGTGTGATTTTCTCAATTACTCGTTTAATTTTTCCAAGTTCACCCATCAGATCACTTTTATTATGAAGCCGGCCAGCAGTATCAACAATCAGAACGCTGCCATTAATTGATTGCACATGTATAATCGCGTCATAAGCCACTGATGCAGGTTCTGATTTATCTTTACCCACAATAACCTCAACACCAATGCGACTACCCCATGTCTTAAGTTGATCTACTGCTGCTGCTCGAAATGTATCGGCTGCAGCCAATGTTACTGATGTACCCGATCTTTTTAAATGATTGGCAAGTTTGGCTGCCGTTGTTGTCTTTCCGGTTCCGTTAATACCAACAATTAAAATTACAGTAGGTGTGAGCGTCGCATCGAGAGCGCGATTCTTGGCAGAAAGTAAACTAGTCAAAATCGATGTCAATCCACTTTGCGCATCCTCTGATTTAATCTTCTTAGCACTTGCAAGAACCGATTCGACGAGTGCGGGACCTAAATCCGAGGCAAGGAGTTCTCTACGTGCTTCATCCCAATCAAGATCAGAGATTGTGCGCCTAGCTAATTTCGCTACGAGTTTTCCAAATAAACCCATGAGTGGTGCTCTCGCTATGCGTTTTCAGATTCACGCAAGCGCTGCGAGATTACCTCAGTCACGCCGTCGCCACGCATCGTCACACCATAGAGAGCATCCGCAATCTCCATAGTGCGCTTCTGGTGAGTAATGATGATCAACTGTGAACTTTCACGAAGTTCTTCGAGTACGCCCAATAGGCGACCCAAGTTGACATCATCTAGCGCTACTTCTACTTCATCGAGTACATAGAAAGGACTTGGTCTCGCTTTGAAGATTGCAACGAGCATCGCAACCGCAGTCAATGACTTTTCGCCGCCAGAGAGCAATGAGAGACGCTTCACACGTTTTCCAGGTGGACGTGCTTCCACATCAACGCCGGTGTTAATCGGATCATCTGGGTTGGTCAAAATCAGGCGACCATCTCCACCAGGGAATAGTCGAGCGAAAATCTCAGCAAAATGCTTTGCAGTCTCTTCATAAGCTTCCATGAAGATGGATTGCACGCGACCATCAACTTCTTTAATAATGTCGAGCAGATCTTTTTTAGTATTTTTCAAATCCTCAAGTTGTTCGGCTAAGAATTTCAAGCGTTCTTCCAGAGCGTTGTACTCCTCGAGCGCCAATGGGTTAATTTTTCCAAGCAGCGTAAGTGAACGCTCAGTGGCCGCTAACCGTTTCTCTTGTTGATCGCGGCGGAAAGGCACCATCTCGGTAGCAACGATCTCACCCGATTCTGTTTCAATAAAAGTTGGTACATCTTTATCTGGCCCGTATTCATTGATCAACGTTGCGACATCAATACCCAACTCTTCAACGGCCTTACTCTCCAACGCCTGGATCCGCATACGTTGTTCAGCACGTGCAATCTCATCACGATGCACACTCGATGTCAGCGCATCTAATTCGAGTGTGAGTTCACGACTGCGTGCACGAACCGTCAGGGTCTCCCCTTCGCGATCAGATCGCGATGACTCAAGTCGTGATCGATTCGCTGATGCCTTTGCGATGGAACGTTCAATGTGGATGAGTGATTCATATGCAGCTTCCGCAATTGCCTGTGAAATAAGGGCACCACGTGCGCGTGCGCCACGGCGAGATACTGCGCGCTCTGAGGCTTCCCGCTCTGCTCGTGCACCCTCTTCTAGCGATAGCACTCGTGCGGATAAGGAATCAACTCGCTCTTCACTTGTTCGCACTGAAAGTCGTGCCTCCACTTCTGCGGTGCGCGCACTAGAGACGTGTTGGCGTAAGGTCTCAGTTAAAGCGTGATCAGGTGCTACTAGTTCACCTTGATGTCCAAGTTGTTCGGAGGCAACTTTGAGTTCATTTTCATCTCGAGATTTTGCAGAATTTGCCTCTGCAATTGCGGCACTTAAACGTTCGACTTCAGCTTTTGCCGATTTCATATTCTGTCCAGAAACTGCTAGCGCCTCGGTGATTGCCGCCATCCGGGCATCTGATTCGTTAAGTTGAGAGAGAGCAAGATCGAAAGATCCCTGCTTACTGTCAACCTCACGCGCAGCGGTGGAGATTTCGAAGGTAAGTCGGTTGCACTCGTGTGTGAGGCCTTCAAGTTTTTGGGAAAGTTCCTCGATCAAGGCGTTAATTTCGATCAGCGAAGAGGAGGACTTTGATCCACCGCGTGCACGATGCGAAGTGAGAACATCCCCGTCACGTGTAACAACAGTGACGCTTGGATTGCTCCGTAAAATTTCTTGTGCTGCACGTGCATCATCTGCGACGACTGTCGATGACAAGAGAGATGTGAGCAGATCACCAATCTCACTTGAGTGAACGTATTGCAGAAGCGGAGTAAGACCCTGCGGAGTTGCTGTCGGTGGCCTCGAATTTCCATCGTGCACCAGTACATCAGCCTGGCCCAAGTTTTCGCTGCGCAAAGTCGTAAGAGCACTCACTGCAGAATTCAAATCACGCACAACAATTGCATCTGAAAGTGAGCCTAGCGCTGAGGCGGTTGCTGCTTCCCATCCAGAATCAATTCGAATAAGTGAAGCGACACTTCCCAGAATTGATATGCCGCGTGAATCACGCACAAGAGCCGCGCCACCATCACGACTACTCGAAGTCAGTTGCATCGCCTCTAACTTTGATTCAGTTGCATTTTTCTCACGTTCAGTGATTCGCTCTGAGTCAATAAGGTCTACCTGCTTTTTCTTCGCAGAATCAAGTTCGCGCTTTGCCCCTTCGAATATCGAATCGAGTCCTTGCTCGCCTGCATCTGCGCCAGCAATATCCATCTCCAGTGTCGAATACTCACGAGATGCACTATCGACTCGCTCTTGTGCATCATCACGGGCTTTTGTAAGTCGGGCAATCTCCTCTGCGATTGCTTCCAGGCGAGCGGCTAAGGATTTGATATGCCCCTCTTGTCGAGCGGTCCCTTCGCGTTGATCTGCAATTGCACGAAGGGCTGCTGCAACGCGATCTTCTTCTGCCTTAAGTTCTGATTCAGCCGATGCCAGTGCCTGCGTTGATTGCGTAAGTGCAATTCGCGCCTGTTCAACACCTGCTCGCAATTGATTCTCTTCCATGCGCAATATCACTGCTTCTTTTTCAAGTGCGTCGGGATCACGGCCGGCACTCCTTGCTTCTTCTGCTTCCTCGGCTAAGAATCGTGAGCGCTCTTGCGCAAGTGATTGGGTACCGCGAAACTTCTCGCGCAGAGCTGAGAGTGAGTAGAAGTTTTCTTGCGCCGCAATAAGTAGTGGACTCTCTACCGCAGATTGCAAATCAAGTTCTTCTTCACGACGTCGAGTAGTGTCTAACTCAGCTTCAACCTCGCCGCGACGCGTACGTAGAACTGTTTCGTCCGCTACTTCTGCATCAAGTGTTTTTGAAAATGAGATGTAATCATCTGCCAGCAAACGCAACTTTGCATCACGCAGATCTGCTTGAATCGTCGCCGCCTTTTTTGCGACTTCAGCTTGTTTGCCAAGTGGACGTAATTGACGACGAAGTTCAACGGTGAGGTCTTGCACACGTACAAGGTTTGCCTGCATTGAGTCCAGTTTGCGTAACGCTTTTTCCTTGCGCTTGCGGTGCTTGAGGACTCCGGCGGCCTCTTCAATAAATCCGCGACGCTCTTCTGGAGTCGCCATCAAGATGGCATCGAGTTGGCCTTGCCCCACAATCACATGCATTTCCCGACCGATACCAGAATCGCTCAAGAGCTCTTGAATATCTAGTAGCCGCGAGGCCTCGCCATTGATCTGATATTCACTTTGGCCGTTACGAAAGAGGATTCGCGAGATTGTTACTTCGCTAAATTCAATCGGAAGCGCGCCATCTGAGTTATCAATCGTCAAAGAAACTTCGGCGCGACCAAGTGGTGCGCGACTAGACGTTCCAGCGAAAATGACATCTTCCATCTTGCCGCCACGAAGAGATTTGGCTCCTTGCTCGCCCATAACCCAGGTCAGCGCATCAACAACATTGGATTTACCCGAGCCATTAGGACCGACAACACAGGTAATACCTGGCTCAAACCGCAGCGTCGTCGCCGAAGCAAAGGACTTGAATCCTTTGAGGGTCATGCTCTTTAAATACACGGGGGCAAACCTATCGGTTTATACGGTGAGTTTTTCGTAGGCAGAGCGGGCAGCGGCCTGCTCAGCTTCGCGCTTGCTCTTGCCTGAACCTTGCGCAATTGGCTCTCCGCCAACGATTGCCTCGGCCAAGAAGGATTTATCGTGGTCAGGACCACTCTCACTTACCAAATATTCGAGGGTGCCCTTACCAAGGGATGCGACTAACTCTTGTAGAGCTGTCTTTCCATCTAACCCAGCACCTTTTGCCATTGCATCTTCTAGCGTTTGTCGAATTAAATTTTGTACGACGGTGCTCGCTGTTGCAAATCCACAATCGATATAAATGGCGCCAATAAGGGCCTCTAGCGCATCACCTAAGAGTGAATTTTTATCGCGACCGTTTGTTACCTCTTCACCTTTTCCAAGGCGAATATATTTTCCAAGTTCGAGTGTTCGCGCGATATCTGCGAGCGCTCGCATATTTACAATTCCGGAGCGAAGTGGGGAGAGCCGACTCTCGTCAAGATCTGGGTAACGTAGATACAACTCTTCAGTAACGATTAAGCCAAGTACTGAATCACCTAAAAATTCAAGCCGTTCATTCGTTAACGTTTGACCATTTTCGTACGCATATGAACGATGCGTCAATGCTAACTCGAGGAGTTGTGGATTTACCTCAACACCTAGCGCAGAGTTGAGTTCCGTGAACAGAAAAACCTACGATCAGATATCTAGAACTTGGCGACGGTTATATGTGCCACACGTTGGGCATGCTGTGTGTTGCAACTTTGGCTGTTGGCACTGTGGGCAATTCGCTAGCGCTGCTGCAGTTGTCTTCCACATGCTTCGACGTGAACGTGTCTTTGAACGCGACATCTTTCGCTTTGGTACTGGCACGAGGTGGACCGTCCTTCTTGATATCGGCCCCTAAGAGCCTTGGTGGTAACCGAGCAATTCAGATGGGTCAGACCCAGATGAGATGCTGCAGATATGCGAGAAGTATCCCCTAAGACTCCAGATTCTTAAAATCCAGATTTTCAAGGCTAGCCCAGCGCGCATCGATAACCTCGTGAGCATGGTCTTCTGGAAGGGTGGCCCACTTCTGGCCGCACTCAGGACAGAGCCCTAAACAATCTGGGCTACAGAGTGGATTGACCGGTAGATCTAAGACGATCGCATCGCGAATAGGTGGCTCAAGGTCCATCACGACACCTTCGAGATAGAGAGTGTCATCACCTTCAAGGTCACCATCTTCTGGAAGCGGGGCTGATTTCTTGCCCTTTGCACTCTTCTTTGAACCCTCATATTTTTTAACGGAATCTTCGTCGTAGAGATAGAGCTCTTGGATCTTGCGCTCGATCTCTATTTCAACGGGATCTAAACAACGTATGCATTCACCTTTGGCTACAGCAAAGAGATCGGCGCTTAATAAAATTCCCTCAGTGACCGATTCCAGCCGTGCATCCACTTCAATGATGTCGCCCACGGGTACCGCAATAAGTGGAAGACCAATCGGTTCTGGAACTTCCAGATCGAGTTGATACTCCTTCATCTCCCCTGCTTGATGCGGCAGTTCATGGGTACTCAGGTGATAAATATGTGCGGCTTTGGCCATGCTGGTAGACCCGCCTTACTTGTCGTCGGAAAGTTGCGAAAGTACATCTTTGTCGCCAACACCTTCAAGGCGTTCACGACCACGAGCAACCGCTTCCATAGTTTTATTTAAAATCACTTCAAGCGTTGCCAGGCGTCCATCGATGTATGCCTCGACCTCGGCTCGCTCTTCATCGGCGATAGATCGTGCATCATCTAAAATCTTTTGAGCTTCATCGCGGGCAGCCTGAACAATTGCAGTCTGCTCAACCATTCGGGAAACATCTTCCCGAGCAGTGGCGATCATTTGTTCGGCACTTGTGCGGGCATCTTCGATAATTATCTCGTGTTGCGAAATAATATCGATCGCCTGATCCAAATCTGTTGGCAGAGCAGTTCGAGCGCCATCTAAGACCTCTAGAATTTCACCGCGGTGAATCACACAGGATGCTGAAAGCGGAACACCGCGTGCTTCCTCGATCAAAGTTATTGCTGCGTTGAGTTTCTCAATTGAATCCATTATTACTTACCGCCTTCTGCTACTCGAGACTTCAGCTCCTCGTTGACAAGTACTGGAACCATCGTCGAAACATCCCCGCCATAGTGGGCTAATTCTTTGACCAGTGAGGAAGATAGGAAAGAGTGAGCCGGGGCAGTTGCCATAAACATAGTCTCGACACCTGATGCCTGCAGATTTACTTGTGCCATCTGTAATTCGTAATCAAAATCGGTGACAGCGCGAAGACCCTTAACAATGCTCTGAATATCATTGCTCTTGCAATAATCAACGAGCAGCCCAGTCCATGAATCGACCCGAATATTGGGAAGATGAGATGTGGTCTTTGTGATCATATCCATCCGCTCTTGCACAGTGAACATGCTCGACTTGGTTCGATTTACAAGGACGGCAACAACAACTTCTTCAAATTGGGCGCTTGCTCGCTCGATAATATCGAGATGTCCCCACGTAACTGGATCAAAGGATCCTGGGCAGACAGCGCGTTTCATATGGCTCACGCTAGCAAGAAGATCAGTTCGAATCCATTTCAGGCGTAGGAGCGCCGTAAAAAATCGTTGCCTGACCGTAATTTTTCGCTCTCACTTGCTCAAGTCCTTCTGGCCATGAGATCTCACGTACGCGGCTATTGCGCTCAATGGCGATCAGCCCGTCAGGGTGGATAAATCTGCCAGCAACTATCGCAATTAAATTTTCGATGACATCAAGATCTGAAGCGCCATAAGGAGGATCGATATAAATAAAGTGATATTCAACTGCAGTTGATCCCTCGAGGAAACGATCAACTCCCATTGTGTAGAGGTGAAAAGTTCCTGGAAGTTGAGCTGATGCAAGTCCTTCAAAGTTTTCCCGAATCGAAGTGGCAGCACGTTCATCGCTCTCTACGCAATGAACCAGCGCGGCACCACGTGAAAGAGCCTCTAAACCAATCGCGCCAGTTCCGGAATAGAGATCAAGAACGCGAAGTCCGTCAAATTCGCCAAATTCTGATGCCAGTGTGGAGAAGAGAGCCTCCCGGGCACGATCGGATGTTGGCCGAGTAGCAGGTGCGACTGCAGAAATATTTCTGCCTTTTGCGAGTCCAGCAATAATTCTCACGCGATCAACCCTTATCTATAAATTCTGATGAAGCATCCTCTTCCACTTTAGCCAATTCTTTCGCCAATTTCTTGTTGCTAGCCAAAGTGGGATCGGTTGCGAGTAACTCTTGCGCCTTTGAACGTGCCAGATCAATTAAATCTTCATCTTCTAGCACCCGAAGTAATCGCAAATGAGAGCGCGATCCCGATTGCGCAGAGCCGAGTACATCTCCTTCACGTCTTGCCTCCAGATCTATTCGGGAAAGTTCAAAACCATCAGTACTTGCTGCCACTGCCTCAAGTCTTAGTCGGGCTGGGGTGTCGGCGATAGCTTGCGTAATGAGCAGGCAGAGTCCTGGCGATGTACCGCGACCTACACGTCCACGTAATTGGTGTAGCTGTGAGACACCGAATCTATCTGCATCCATAATCACCATGACTGTTGCATTTGGAACATCGACGCCCACTTCGATCACAGTTGTCGAGACCAATACATCAATTTCTTTCGCAGCAAAGGCACTCATCGTTGCATCTTTTAGATCGGCGCTTAGCCCACCATGAAGAGGTGCAACCTTGACTCCCTTGAGTGCGCCAGTTGCAAGGTTGGGTGCAAGTTCTTCAACACTGGCAAGCTCAAGCGATGGTGTTGCATTGAGAAAATCTAGATCAGCATTTTCGCTCACTCCAGCGCTAATGCGCGATGCCACCACATATGCCTGATGTCCTTGCGAGACTTCCTCTTGAATTCGAACCCATGCTCGTTCGAGATAACCTGGTTTCTCTAAGGTGTTAACAACATGAGTGGTGATCGGTGAACGCCCAAGTGGAAGTTCTCGAAGAGTGGAGACATCTAAATCACCAAAGACAGTCATCGCTACTGTGCGCGGAATTGGCGTCGCTGTCATCACTAGTAAATGCGGTGGAATTTTTGCTTTACCTTTGAGTGCATCCCGTTGCTCGACACCAAAGCGGTGTTGTTCATCCACGACAATTAAGCCAAGGTCTGCAAATTCAACTGTTGCACTCAACAGCGCATGTGTTCCCACAACAATTCCTGCCTCACCCGATGCCGCTAGCGCGAGAGCATCTTTACGGGCTGCTGCATTCTGTGAACCAGTGATGAGTGTGACTCGGGTGGCATGTTCTGGTGCGCCAATCATTGACCCTTGTGCATATTCATCCAGCAATTTTTCGATTGTCTTTAAATGCTGGGCGGCTAGAACTTCAGTCGGTGCCAGAAAAGCTGCCTGTCCCCCACTATCAACAACGGCCAGCATTGCTCGAAGTGCAATTACCGTTTTTCCAGAACCAACTTCTCCTTGAAGTAATCGATGCATGGGGTGGCTCTGCGCCAGATCGTTTTCAATTTCACTAGCGACGCTTTTCTGACCGGCGGTAAGTTCAAAAGGCATATTTGCATCAAAGGCGGAAAGAATTCCACCTTCCCGACGAGGTCTGGCAATTGCATCAAGTGCTCGAAGTTTCTCTTTTCGACTCAAGAGTAAAAGTTGCAGAATAAATGCCTCATCAAAAGTGAGTCGCGTTCGTGCGAGTTGTGCACTTTCTAAATCAGCTGGGTGATGAATTTGCACAAGCGCCTGATGCAACGTTGGATATCCAAGTTTCTCAATTATCGCTGCTGGGATTGGGTCTTCAATTTCATCGAGTGCACCAAGGCAGAGTTCGATGCACTTTGCCATCTTCCATGATGATAATTTAGCGGTGGCCGGATACATCGGCAGATACTTTCCAGCAAAGCCCTCAACCGCGGCATCAACATCGCTGCCATCTAAAATTAATTCATAATCAGGGTGAGCAAGCTGCCGCTTTCCGTTAAAGAGTCCGACCTTGCCAGCAAAGAGTGCTTGTCGGCCCACCTTAAGATCTTTTTCGCGCCATGCCTGATTGAAAAATGTAAGCGAAAGTTTTGATGTTCCATCAGTGACGACAACTTCCAGCATCGTGCCTTTTCGTGCTGCAAATCTTCGAGTAGAAGCGCTAAAGACTTCGGCCAAGATTGTGACTTCATCATCTTCCTTCAGCGCTGCGATATCGCTGAGTTCGCCGCGGACGAGATAGCGGCGCGGATAATGGTGGAGTAGATCAACAATCGTGCGATATCCAAATGCTGTTGTCAGAGCCTTTGCTGTGCGATCACCAAGGACGCTCGAGAGCTTTGAGTCCAAGGTTGCCATGCGGTTATTCTCTCGCGAGAAGTACTCTCTGTCTGACATTGAGCCATCCTGAATGAGTAATCACAATTAAGATCCGCTCTCGACATGCATGGATAATGGCGGTTTCAAATCGCGCTGCTTGCTCAGGGTCGATGTGTTCGGTGGGTTCATCAGTTGCCGCTCCGAGAGCGATTTTCAAATTCTCCCTCAGAGAGGTGGCAAAGATGTGGCTATGCTGAAGTGCGCCCAAGAGCAGTTCGGGGAGATTTGAAATCTCCCTCACCTCAGTTCCGTTAATCTGGCATGAACCCCGATATTCGAGCAATCCAGAAACTCCCATCGCAAGTGTGGATTTACCGCTTCCACTCTTGCCAGAAATAACCACACTCTCCCCTTGATTCAATGAGAAAGAAATCGGTGCCGCTAGTTCTCGTCCCCAATCTACCTGCATCTGGGAAAGTGTCAGAGTGAGTGGAAGTGCAGCAAAGCGAAACTCTGATTGTGAGTGCACTCGAGTATCTGCTAATCCTTGCGTCGCAAGTAATTCTCGATCAATATTTTCCTGTGCAAGAATCATTTTTCCTGAACTGTAGAGATTTGGGTACCAGTTTGTAATCCAGCAACAAGGAAGGACATTCCGATTGTGATCGGAACAAAGACGAAGTGATACACGGTGGTGATAGCGAATTGCCATCTGGCAAGATCTAAAGCTTGCATTTAGTCTCACGCTCCATTTCTAAGTTGCTCTATCAACTCATCAATTATCTTCCGCTATGTATTTGGATTAAATAGAGATTCCGCCATCTATCTGCTGTGGTCCCTCTCACCACGTTTTTTTACGCGTAAATAACGCAGTGCCATCACGCATTCCGTGACGATTGGCCGTCTGGCCCTGAGTCTTGATACTCTTCTGCCTTGTTGGAGGACCCACTCGGTCAACTGACCAGAATCAGAAGGAGTACTGCTGTGGCATCAAAATGCGATATCTGTGGCAAAGCGCCAAGCTTTGGTAACAACGTTTCACACTCACAGGTCAAGACACGTCGTCGTTGGAATCCAAATATCCAGCGCGTGCGCACTCTCGTTGGCGGATCAACTAAGCGCCAGAACGTCTGCACCTCTTGCCTTAAGGCTGGAAAAGTCACTCGTTAATTAAGCTTTATTGAAAATGGCGCCAGATCTTTGGCGCTTTTTTCATTTCTATCCCATGAACTCCGCTACCTTCTTTTACATCCCCTATACGAATTCCAGATAGGTCAATCCCTGTGGCAAGAAAAACATGATCTTCGCCACCACCAAGCACCCAATCAAATACATCAACCCCGACTGATTGCGCCAAGAGTGCAAGTTCCTTAAATTCATAGGCTGATTCGATAGCGCTGCGATCAAGGTGGAATGCAACACCCGAGGCCTGCGAGATTGATTGAGCCGATATCAATAGCGCATCACTTGTGTCACAGAGAGCATGCGCGCTTTTAAAATTAACTCCGTAATCCAATGATGGGGCTCGAAATTCATTGAGCGCCATCGCCGATACTGCATGCGTGGCTTCAACGTCATTGGTGAGTAGATGTAATCCAGCGGCAGACCAGCCCGGTAACGAGGAGATGTAAATTCCATCTCCAGCTTTGGCACCACTACGCAGAATGGGATGTTCAACACTTCCGATGGCGGTGATGGCGATAGAGATAACTTTCCCCCGCGCGACATCTCCACCTACAACGAGCGCGCCAGTCTGATCAGCTTCAAATTTAATTCCCTTAGCCAACTCCTCGATCCGACCGAGTTCTTCATCTCCGGTGAGCGTGAGTGCGACAACGAGATACTCAGGCTTGGCACCCATCGCCAGTACATCGGCAATATTTGCCGCCGTTGCTTTCCGGCCGATATCAAAAGGATTCGACCATCGCCTTGAAAAATGTACATCCTCAACGGCAACATCAGTAGTAATCACTTGCTGCGCAAAGCCGGCGACAACTGCAGCATCATCCCCGATTCCAACTCGCAGACGGGAATCACCAGGGGCGGCGAAGACACGTGCAACTATTTCTAAAATATCTCCCTCGGAGTACGAGTTCGAGTGAGAAAAAGTCATAGCGCCAAGACTAGTAGATGAGGTACCTTTTAGACATCCACCAGAACGTGTGGAGGAGAACGCAGAGTAAGAAAGGAATATCTCATGTCAGTTCAGGTATACATCTTGATTCAAACCGAAGTCGGTAAGGCTTCATCCGTAGCAAAAGCTGTTGGTCTCATTCCTGGAGTAACTCTGGCTGAAGGAGTCACTGGTCCTTACGATGTCATCATGCGCGCTGAATCAGCTTCAATGGAAGATCTCGGCCGTGCAATTTTATCGAAGGTGCAAGCAGTTCCTGGAATTACCCGCACGCTTACTTGTCCAGTAACAAGTTACTAGTTAGCTAGCACGCCATTTGTGCGCTCTAATGCGCATATGAGTAAGTGTGTGATTACTTCGCTATAACTTATTCCGCTTGCCTGCCACATCTTTGGGAAAACCGATGTTGCGGTAAAGCCTGGCATTGTGTTGAGTTCATTAATAATAATTTCGTTATTCGGTGTCAGGAAGAAATCAACGCGAACTAAACCGCTACAGCCAAGTGCAATGAAAGCCTTCACCGCTGCCTGTTGGATTTTCTTAGCAATCTCATCTGCAATCGGGGCTGGCAAGGTAATGCTCGTTGCCCCATCTAAATACTTGGCTTCAAAATCATAAAATTCAAACTTTGGATCGATCTCAATCTGTCCCACGATCGATGCTTGCGGCTGGCCGTTAATGACTAGAACTGCGCATTCAATCTCTCGGCCAATCACTGCATTTTCGACCAAGGCTTTCGGATCAAATGAGTGCGCATCTGCGATGGCAGCTGCCAGCGATTGTGAATTCGAAACTTTAGTTGTGCCGCGACTTGATCCTCCGCGAGCGGGCTTAACAAAGACTGGGTATCCCAAAGATTCAATTTCTTTACCCAGTCGTACTGAGTCTGTGGCCCAATCTGCAGCGCGAACAACTACACCCGCAACCGTTGCCATTTTCTGTGAGGCAAAAATTGTTTTAGCAAATGATTTATCCATCGCCACCGCTGATGCCAGTACGCCAGAACCGACATATGGAATGTTTGCGATTTCGAGAAGCCCTTGAATTGTCCCATCTTCACCGTAGGGGCCGTGTAGAACAGGGAATGCAATATCGATCGCAAGGTTTACGCCATTAGCAACAAATCCAGCAGGACCAACAGTTACCTCTTGCGCGTTCTCTGGCACGACCGGCAAAACTCCATCCACGATTGCGAGTTGATAGCCCTGCGGGATCAAAACCCACTTCCCCGATTTTGTAATTCCAATCAAGATTGCTTCGTAGGTAGCTGTATCGATAGCGCTAAGAACTCCACCAGCAGATGTACAAGAAATCTCATGCTCACTGCTGCGACCGCCACAAATGATTGCTACACGTTGCTTCATCGAATGAAGTTCTCTGCTCGAGTCGTGATCTCCATTAAGCGAATGAGTGCGGCCTCTGGACCAAGTGAACCATTGACGATATCTGCCACCGCTTCAATCACCGGAACCTCAACGCCAACTCGGTGAGCGATTTCAAGAATCGCCCCCGATGAGGCAACTCCTTCAACAGTTTTGGCACCTTGTGCAATTGCCATCTCCATCGAACCAGTCTTACCGAGTAACTCACCAAATGTTCGGTTGCGTGAGAGCGGTGAACCACAGGTTGCAACGAGATCGCCCATTCCTGCGAGTCCGGCTGCGCTGAGTGGATCAGAGCCATGAGCGGCACATAATCTGGCGACTTCATTAAGCCCACGGGTAATTAACATCGCTTGGGTATTTTCGCCATATCCCATACCAATTGAGATTCCGACAGCAAGTGCGATTACATTCTTTATCGCGCCAGCTAGTTCGCAGCCCAATAAATCTACAGATGTGTAGACGCGATAGTAAGGAGTACGAAATAGATCGCGAACATGCTCAGCGACGGCGAGTGAATTCGATGCGGCTACAGCGCCGGCAGGTTGGCGCAAGATAAGTTCGTCAGCCAAATTCGGGCCAGTAAGAAGTGCCACTTTATGTTTTCCAAGAATTTCTTCAATAATTTCGGTCATGCGCAGCAGCGTTGATACTTCAATACCTTTGAGAGTACTCACGATGGTGCACTCAGGTGAAAAGAATGGTTTCCACTCCAGCAAGGTAGCGCGCAACTGACTCGAAGGAATTGCTAGAATATAAACATCGCTGAAGTCAAAGGCGGCTTGCAGATCCGTGGTGGCGCGAAGTTCGTTTGGAAGTTTTTGTCCAGCTAAGTAACGTTGATTTGTATGCGCTGAATTAATCTCATCAGTCGTCTCTGAACTTCGGCCCCATAAAAGGACTTCATTGCCGGCATCACAGAGAACCTGAGCCAAGGTTGATCCCCAAGCTCCTGCTCCAAAAACACTGATGCGATTCATTTCTTCTTCTCACCTTTTTTGTAATTGCCTGTACGCGATAATCGTGAAGACCTCGGATCAAAGATAGCCGCTGGCCGCTCTTCACCGCGAATCTCCTCGAGTAGATCGGTGATCGCACGCATAATTGCCGCCGTTGCCGCCGTCATCGCTTCGCCATCATCTTCTTTTCCATACCACTGCGATAAATCCACCGGCTCGCCCACTCGGTATTTCACTGTGGTGCGCGGAAAGAGTTTTGGTTTCACGCTGTATGGCGCAAAGACTGCCTGCGTCCCCCATTGCGCAGCTGGATACACCGGCGCCCGTGAGATCACGGCAAGTCGAGCAACGCCAGTTTTGGCAACCATCGGCCAGCAATCAGGATCGCGCGTCAGCGTTCCTTCGGGATAGACCGCAATCTCGTGCCCCATCTCCAGAAGTTTGACTGCGTAGGCAAGTGCAACTCGTGCCTCTTTGCTCTCGCGATCAACTGGAATCTGCTCACCTGCCAAAAGAATTCGGCCAATAATTGGTAATCTAAAAAGTTGCGCCTTACCTAAAAATCGCGGAGCTCGACCACTGCGATAAAGCAGAATTCCAAAGGCAAAAGCATCCATATATGAAAGGTGATTCGAGGCGACGATTACCGGACCACTCTTTGGAATCTTCGCACCTTCGCGATAGTCATATCGAGCAATTAGCTTCATAAAGAAAGAAATTACCGTAACGCCAAATTTAAAGGTGGGATTGTCGCCAAGCGGATAACCGCGGGGTGGATTCATTCTTACATTGAGCGGTTTGCGAATCTTCGCCTGCTTTGCACTCATACCCTAAGTCTAAGAGGGAGAAGGAGCTTTATCGTCAATAATCTTCCATTTGAGCGAAAAAAATAGGACCTACGCAGTGCGCAGGTCCTATTTTAAAAGAGGAGAGAATTACTTCTTCTTCTTTGCAACTTTCTTTACTGCCTTCTTAACAACCTTCTTGGCTGCCGCTTTAGGAGCTGCCTTCTTTACAACTTTCTTTACTGCCGCTTTAGGAGCTGCCTTCTTCGCTGCCTTTTTAGGAGCTGCCTTCTTGGCCACAGGCTTAGCTACAACCTTTGGCTCTGGCTTTGGTGCTGGAGCTAACTTGCGATCTCCGGCAACAATTTCCTTGAGCGCCTTTGCAGGCAAGAAGCGAGCCTTCTTTGAAGCCTTGATCTTGATTGTTTCGCCGGTAAATGGATTACGACCCATACGTGCCTTGCGATCAACCTTCTTGAACTTACCGAAATCGTTGATCATTACATCTTCACCGCGTGACATTGTGCGAGTGATTGTGTCGAAAACGATATCTACAGCGTGAGCTGCTTCTTTCTTGCTGTCGTTGAAGTGTGGGGCCAACGCTGCAATAAATTGCGCCTTATTCATCAAATTCCCCTTAGTTTTACGCGTAAAATTAAGCATTCGCTTAACCTGATTAAAACTTAAACCCAATCAGGGGGTGATGCCGACATTCGTGATGGTGTGTCGCACTTTTATATTTTCAAAAAATACACTCTTTATGCGTAAAAAACTCTCAATGCAAGATTGAGAGTATCTACTACTCTACTCACCCAGTATCTAAAGCTATTGATTTACAGTGGTTTTAGCTGCGTATTGGCAGCGTTGCAGGCTTATTCGATGATCGCAACTTCTCAAATGCATCGATCGAATCAGTTTGCTTCAGAGTCAGGCCGATGTCATCTAGCCCCTCCATCAAGCGCCAACGTGTGTAGTCATCAATATCGAAAGGTAGTGTGACCGAGTTGTAAGTAACGGTTCGAGAATCAAGGTTGACCGTAATCGCAGTCGATGCATCTGCCTCTACAGTTGCCCACATTGCCTCCACATCGCTCTGGGCGATGATCACAGTCAATAGTCCACCCTTGAGTGAGTTATTGCGGAAGATATCGGCAAAGCGAGAAGAGATCACAACTCGGAATCCATAATTTTGCAACGCCCAAACCGCATGCTCACGAGATGAACCGGTCCCAAAATCTGCACCTGCGATAAGTACGGTGCCATCTTTAAAGGATGGGTTATTAAGCACGAATTCTGGATCGTTGCGCCATGCTGCGAAGAGTCCATCTTCAAAGCCGCTACGTGTGACCCGCTTGAGATATACCGCAGGAATAATCTGATCGGTATCAACATTACTTCGACGCAGTGGAACACCTGTACCGGTATGAGAAATAAATTTATCCATTATCATAACTCCTTAAAGATCTGCCGGTGAAGAGAGAGTTCCACGAAGCGCAGTTGCTGCTGCAACAAGTGGACTTACCAAGTGAGTACGGCCACCTTTTCCTTGGCGACCTTCAAAGTTTCTATTTGAAGTAGAAGCCGAGCGCTCTCCGACTGCTAATTGATCTGGGTTCATTCCAAGACACATAGAGCAACCAGCGTTACGCCATTCGGCGCCAGCATCGATAAAGACTTTATCCAACCCTTCAGCCTCAGCCTCAAGTCGTACTCGCGCTGACCCAGGTACAACGAGCATGCGCAGCGTTGATGCAATTTTCTTTCCCTTCATTACATCTGCTGCACTTCGTAAATCTTCAATTCGACCATTGGTGCATGAGCCCAAAAAGACAGTGTCAATAGCTATCTCTTTCAGTGGTGTGCCAGCGGTAAGACCCATATATTCCAGCGCACGCTCTGCCGCATTTCGCTCTATTGGGTCAGAAAATTGCGTTGGATTTGGCACCTTTGCATTGAGTGGAAGTCCTTGGCCAGGATTTGTCCCCCACGTAACAAATGGTTCTAAGTCATCTGCGTTGAGGTCTACCTCAACATCAAATTTTGCATCTGCATCTGTAAATAAGGTTTTCCAGTACGCCAGTGCGCTATCCCAATCTTGCGGGGCATGTGGCTTGCCTTTGATATAGTCAAAAGTTGTTTCATCAGGTGCAATCAAACCTGCACGGGCACCTGCTTCGATCGACATATTGCAGACTGTCATACGACTCTCCATCGAGAGTGCACGGATCGCACTTCCACGATACTCAATAATGTAACCCTGTCCCCCACCAGTACCAATTTTGGCAATGATCGCAAGAATAATGTCCTTCGAAGTAACGCCTGGCTTTAACTTTCCTTCGACATTTATCGCCATCGTCTTTGGGCGAGTTGACGGAAGAGTTTGAGTGGCTAATACGTGTTCAACTTCGGATGTACCAATACCGAATGCAATCGCACCAAATGCTCCATGCGTTGAGGTATGTGAATCACCGCAAACAATTGTCATTCCCGGTTGAGTGATACCAAGTTGTGGTCCAACAACGTGCACCACACCTTGATCGATATCACCGAGTGAGTGCAAGCGAACACCAAACTCTTTGCAATTCGCACGAAGCGTATCTACCTGCAACTTTGAAACCGGATCGGCAATCGGCTTTAAAATATCTAGTGTTGGAACGTTGTGATCTTCGGTAGCAATCGTTAAATCTGGTCGACGTACAACACGTCCAGTTTGACGTAAGCCATCGAATGCTTGTGGGCTAGTTACTTCGTGAATGAGATGAAGGTCGATGTAGAGCAGATCTGGTTCTCCATCGGCTTGGCGAACAATGTGTTCGGCCCAAATCTTCTCTGCCAGTGTCTTACTCATCGCACTCTCCTTCTCTACCAATGTCACCTGAGTAATTGCATCTCAACAATTGGGATGCTAATATCATCAGGTGGATAGAAAGAATAGCGGAGTCGGCGTACTAGATAAAGCCGTGGCCATTTTAGGCACCCTTGAATCAGGACCACATTCGCTGGCACAACTTGTTGCCGCCACCGGTATTGCACGCCCCACCGCGCACAGACTTGCTGTTGCGTTGGAATTTCATCGCTTGGTCAGTCGCGATCTATCAGGACGTTTTATTCTCGGACTTCGCTCTGGCGAATTAGCAGGTTCCGCCGGCGAAGATCGCTTACTTGCAGCGGCTACCCCAGCCCTTGGCGCACTTCGCGATGCCACTGGCGAATCGGCCCAGCTCTATCGCCGCCAAGGTGATATTCGAATCTGTGTTGCAGTGGCCGAACGCCTCTCCGGATTGCGCGATTCAGTTCCAGTCGGTGCCTCACTTACGATGCAAGCAGGATCTGCTGCGCAAATACTTTTAGCTTGGGAAGATTCCGAAAAAATTCATCGCGGCCTTGGAAATGCTCGCTTTACCGCAGCCCACCTGGCTGCTGATCGCAGACGCGGCTGGGCGCAATCAGTTGGAGAACGCGAAGCGGGAGTGGCATCAGTATCGGCCCCTGTGCGCGGACCTAATGGAAAAGTTATTGCGGCAGTATCAATCAGTGGCCCGATCGAGCGCCTCGGTCGCCAACCTGGTCGACTTCATGCAGCATCAGTTGTTGCCACCGCTACCCGTCTTACCGAACATCTTGCTAAAAATAACTAACTATCAAGCAAATCTAACTCACGCAAAACTCGCCCGATGACGGTGAAATTAAATCCTTTGCGCTGAAGCAGCGATTGAATTCTACGAATCTGAACATCTGGCTCAAGCCGTGACATGGTGTTATATTTTTTAAACCCTAAATCAAAAGCTGCGCGATATTCCGATTCCTCATCTATCTGATCAAGCGCTTCTGCGATCTCTTCTTGGTTGACCCCTTTTTGCCTTAGCTCCCCCGCGATAATGCGTTTGGAGATCTTCTTATGCCCGTGGCGTGAGGTAGCCCAGGCAATTGCAAAGTCAGCATCGTTAATCAGCCCAGCTTCGGTCAAACGGAAGATAACGGCCTGCGCCACATCCTCTTCGATCCCGCGAGTTTTTAGGTGAGCGAGCAGCTCGCCCTTACTTTTCGCCCGAGTCACAAGTGCATTAAGTGCAATTGTGTGAGCTACTTCGTAAGGGTCAGAGCCCTCGCTTTCACCTTTTGGAACTTTTGCGTAGTGAAGTGAAATTAGAAATCAACCTCTGCTGCGGCTTCATCAATCTGCGCGATGAGCTCTGCATCGACCTCTACCGGTGCAAAAGAGGCACGAATACGAGCTTCGATATCGTTTGCTAGATCTGGGTTATCGACCAAGAATGCGCGTGCATTCTCTTTACCCTGACCAAGTTGATCGGTCTCGTAGGTGTACCAAGCGCCAGCCTTCTTCACGATACCAAGATCTACACCCATATCGATGAGAGAACCTTCGCGTGAAATTCCGACGCCGTAGATAATGTCAAACTCTGCCTGCTTAAATGGTGGAGCCATCTTATTCTTGACAACCTTGACGCGAGTACGGTTACCGACTGCATCTGCGCCATCCTTGAGGGTTTCAATACGACGAATATCTAAGCGCACTGATGCGTAGAACTTGAGTGCTTTTCCACCAGTTGTTGTCTCAGGTGAGCCGAAGAATACGCCGATCTTTTCACGCAACTGGTTGATAAAGATGGCAGTGGTCTTTGATTGATGCAGCGCACCAGTAATTTTACGTAGAGCTTGCGACATCAAACGTGCCTGAAGTCCCATATGTGAATCGCCCATCTCACCCTCAATTTCAGCGCGTGGAACGAGAGCTGCAACCGAGTCAACGACGACGAGATCAAGTGCGCCGGAGCGAACCAACATATCCATGATCTCAAGTGCTTGCTCACCGGTATCTGGCTGTGAGACAAGAAGTGCATCGATATCAACGCCAAGCTTCTTTGCATACTCAGCATCAAAGGCATGCTCGGCATCGATGAAGGCGCAAATTCCGCCCTGCTTCTGCGCGCTAGCAATTGCATGAAGGGTAAGAGTTGTCTTACCTGAAGATTCTGGTCCGTAGATTTCTACGATACGTCCACGTGGCAGTCCACCGATACCAAGTGCGATATCGAGTGCAACAGATCCGGTTGGAATAACTTCAATAACTTGTGCATTTTTATCAGACATCTTCATGACTGAGCCCTTACCAAATTGACGTTCGATCTGGGCGAGGGCGGTATCGAGGGCTTTCTGACGATCTGATGTTGCGCGATCGTTTACTGCATCTGGCTTTGACTTCTCTGCTGCCACTTTCACTCCTTAGGTAGAACGTCTGGCATCTGCCATTCGTTGGTTACGGCCCAGAAGGTACGGAGACCCACCGACGGTCCACAGCATCTGGGGAAGAGCTGTGGGCGGAAGATGGAACCGCTCTGGTTGAACAGGCATAAGGGTATCCGAACACCTGTTCGAAAAGTAGCAGCCTGCACCGACATCCACCTTGGCGTGTCGCACCGCTATCTGGCCTGGCCCGCAAGCCAAAGCACCAAAAGGAGGCCAGACTTGGCCGGTGTTGATCTTGCTGCCGCCCTCAGAAGGTAAGAAGGCAACCCCTCGTGGCCCAGTCGCTGCTATAAGCCTCTACAGCGGAGTCTTATATGCAGCCCTCGATTACCCCTCGTTGTCGGCAGCGGCCAAGACTCGATGCGAGAAGTCAGTCGTAATTATTTCAGCCAAGTACGGAGCGCTTTCACCAAGTGATCGGATCGAGTCCTACAAAGCCAAAATTAATAATGCACAGATGCGCCCGATTGTTGAGAAGAAACTCGCTGCGATTAACACTGGCCTGATTGTCGATTGCCGATCATCAACATATCAAGGCGTCTGGAAAGCCCCCGAGGAGATCACTGTAGCCATCCGCATCTCCACCGTAGTTGATGGAGTACGTAAAGTCATCACGCATATGTCTAAGAAAACTCGTGGAGAGGTAACTCGAATGCTCTTGCAATCCCGGGCCCTTGCTAAGACCCCAGAAGATATTTACGCCATCGTCTCAGAGAAATATCCATGTGCACTCACACCACCAGCAGATGGCCAACCCTGGATTCTAGATGTGATTGCAATTTAAAACGCTAATACTTATGTAGCGCTGTTTCGTTTGGATGCTGCTTACAGATCGCTCGCCAAATATCAATTGCTTCAAATCCTTGGGCTAACGCTTCATTCACACTAAGACTTCCGATTTCGGAGAGTGCAATGTCGCTGCTAAATGATGGCGCCCAATCGACTCCGAAAGAGAGTTCTATTCGCTGCTTTAAATCTGAAATACGCATCAGGTAAGGTACTTAAAAGAGAGTATTTTCAACAAGTAATTGCGACTGATCATGTGAGTGTTCTATAGAAATTGGTTGGGCAACTTGGCCAAGTAACCAGTGCATCGCCAAACCGGTTCCAGCCTCTGATTTGGTGATGGCATAAATTACGCGAGCAAAGTCTAGATAGAGCGGGTGTTCGCTATGAGTCATAAGTCCCGAAAGTAGCGCCTGATCATATTGACGAATTCCTGCCAACGCCTGATCTTGGGAAATTGCAATTGATAAAGATTCCAGCGCATCTGCTGGCGTGCCGGCAACTGATGCCACTTGCAGAATTCTCGATACTTCACTCTGCGATAACGCTTCGATGACCGCGCTTTTATCTCGAAAATGATTGTAAAGAGTTGCCCGAGCAACTTGTGAACGATGTGAGATCTCAATCATTGAAATTGCAGATAAACCAACTTCGCTGATGAGTTCTTTCGTTGCAGAGAGAATTGCATCTTCGGTACGGCGGTGCGATGCGCCTTGAGTGGAGTATTTAGGCTGCGTCGACAACTGAGAGCTTCGCGATCTCACCAGCTGCCACCTGCAGCGCAACACCGTTCATAAGCGTTGAAAGGCGGAGATTGAGCGCATCGCAAATTGCATTAAGTAGTTCAGATGATGCCTCTTTTTGTCCGCGTTCTACTTCGGAGAGATAACCAAGTGAGACGCGGGCCTCGGCAGCAACATCACGAAGTGTGCGTGATTGCTCGGTGCGGGCAGCGCGAAGTGAGTGACCGACTGCTTCACGTAACAAGACCATAGACAACTCCCTTTCGCTCATCTAAGGATACGCGTAAATGCGCTAATTGCAGTGGCAACGGCAGCGTTTCGCACACTCTCGCGTGCTCCTTCGAGCGAGAGTTCCATCACCGAAGATTTTGGCCCAACAATAGCAACCCAGACCCGACCTGGTGCAACCCCATCGGATGATCCTGGACCTGCCACTCCAGTCGTTGCAATCGCCCACGTTGCTCCAAATTTCTCACGGACAGCGTGCGCCATTGCTATTGCAACTTCTTGGCTATAAACGGTATGTGCATCAATCAGATTTTTTTCAATACCAAGGACAGAAATCTTTGCCTCATTCGAATAAGAAACGATAGCGCCGAGAAATATCTGAGAAGCGCCCTCAATCGATGTAATTTCCTGGCTGAGTCCCCCGGCAGTAATTGATTCGGCAGTTGCCAAAGTTTCACCTCGCTGCGACAAGGTTGCAATGATCTCTTTCACCATTGTGGAAATTTCAGGTGACATTGAAATAAGTCCTCTCTGATTCCACTATCTACTTGGTTCGCTTGAGTCCTAATCGTACATATGTAACGCCGGTCACGATAGTCAGTGCGATAGCAATTGCCATAAACCCATCTCGGAACCAGAAAAGTGACTCTGGCATTGGCAACATGTAAAAACCAACGCCAAAACTTTGGAAGGTGGACTTAATCTTTCCGCCCCGACTGGCCGGGATCACTCCACGCTTAATAACTGCTAGCCGAAATAGCGTGATTCCAATTTCGCGTGCCAAAATCACAATCGTAATCCACCAAGGAAGTCGATCTAAAATTGAAAGTGAGATTATCGCAGATCCAATCAGCGCCTTATCTGCAACCGGATCTAGAAATTTCCCTAGTTCACTGACTTGATTATTTGCTCGCGCTAAATGGCCATCTAATAGATCTGAGAGTCCCAGTAGGAAATAAATAGTCCAGGCGATAATTTGCCACGTGGAGTCATCTCCCCCATTTTTAAAGATTGCATAAACACCGAGTGGGATAAAGAGAATTCTGGAAATTGTTATTAGATTTGGAGTGACGAGCTTTTTCACAGCGCGCGTGCAATCAAATCTGCGCCCAATGATTGAGTGACTATTCCATCAACATATTGCCCGGCTTTATAAGCAGTACCAATAAATGATGTTGTGCCATCTACCTCTGGGCCTTGATGGGCAGCGCGTCCCTCTTGATTTTCTTCATCCTCGATCAATACCCTGACTTGCTCACCAATGCGAGTGGTGGCACGAAGTGAAACCATCTCATCTGCTAACGATGAAAGCGATTCAACTCGTTGCGCAATCACATCAGGATCAACCTTATTTCCAAGATCAAGCGCTTCCGTCTTATCCTCATCAGAATATCCAAAGACTCCAATGGCATCTAACTTCGCCTGCGTAATGAAATCAGCCAATAAATTAAAATCATCTTCAGTCTCGCCAGGGAATCCAACGATAAAGTTTGAGCGAATACCTGCTTCTGGGCTGAGCGCACGAATTTGTGAGATCAGAAGTAAGAACTTTTCGCTATCTCCAAAGCGACGCATACTGCGAAGCAGAGTCGGGCTGACATGTTGAAATGAAAGATCAAAATATGGCGCGACCTTCGGAGTTGAGATCATCGCTTGTAGCAAGGAGGGTCGCATCTCTGCAGGTTGTAGATAAGACAGGCGAACACGTTCAATGCCGCCAATTTCACCGAACTCATGCAAGATTTTCTCCATCAACATCAGATCACCGAGATCTTTTCCGTACGAAGTCGTGTTCTCGCTGACCAAGAAGAGTTCTGAGACTCCGTTCTCGGCCAGCCACTTACCCTCTTGCAAGACCTCAGTAGGTCTACGGGAGATAAAGGAGCCGCGGAAATAGGGAATTGCACAGAAAGAGCAACGACGATCACAGCCTGAGGCAATTTTCAGCGGCGCCCAGGGAGCATCACCAAGTCGCTTACGAAAAATCGATCCGCCGGCACCTAGTGAAGATGCATAATCTTCATCGCGTGCTTTGGCTCGTTCAACAGGTGCAATTGGAAGCAGTGATCGACGATCGCGCGGGATATGCGATGTGTGTGATTGTCCAGAAATAATTGATTGCAAACGTGCCGAGATATCTTGGTAATCATCAAAACCCAGAATTGCATCGGCTTCTGGCAACGCTTCGGCTAATTCTGCGCCATAGCGCTCTGCCATACATCCAACTGCAACGACTGCTCGGGTGACCCCATGCCCCTTCAAGGAGTTTGCCTCTAAGAGCGCATCGACAGAATCCTTCTTTGCAGATTCGATAAAGCCGCAGGTATTTACAACGGCAACTTCTGCTAATTCAACATCGCTGACTAGCGTCCAACCATCTGCTTCGAGGCGGCCAGCTAGCTCTTCGGAGTCGACATCATTACGGGCACAACCCATTGTTACGATTGCTACGGTGCGACTCATTGGTCAAATGTTACAGCGTGCGGGCTTAATTTGCTGTAAAAGTCTTGCGGATCTCCTGATTTGGCAGACCAAGGGGTGCTAATTTCGCGCCATTGAGTGTCAGATCAAGATCTCCCGCATTTGAAAGATAAATTGAGATTCTTCCCGCTGCCGTAAATGTTTTTTCTTCACCGAGCATAAGGCGGCCTTTAAAAAGATCAACTCCCCCAGCGACAACGTTGATACTTGAGTCACCACGCACCGCAGCGATAACCAACGTGAGCGCACCTGTGGCATTTGAATCAATTACTGTTGGATTCTCTGATGCAACCGCCGTTGGCACAACAGTCGGCGTCGGTGTGGGTGAAGGAGTCGTCATCGGCGACACTGGCGCGAGTTCACTGTCTGCTGAATCCATGACGAATTGAACGGCACCGATCGCGACGACTACAGTCAAGGAAAGTGCAACTAAAGCTTTCCATGAGACTTTTCGATTCTCTTTTTTAATTGATGCTGCATTGTTATCAACTAACTGCTCATGGATGCTACGTGAACTAGTTGAATGGCTTGAATCAAAAAGTGAAATAAACTCATTTTCGGCTACGCCAGTGACCCGAGCAATATTTCGTAAATGTAAGCGGGCATATGTATCGCCCCCACATGGTGCAAAATCATTCTCTTCCATCTTTGCAATCACTCGTGATCGCAGATTTATTAATTGTGCGAGTTCGTCAGTGCCAAGGCCAGCACGTTCACGTGCTGCACGCAGGGCATCTCCAAGTGTCACCAGACCAACAATCTATAAAATAAAGGAATTTTTCGCTCGTGGGGAATTAATATTAGGGTGATGTTGACCTGCTAAACAAGTCCCTAAAGGGTGAATTTTTCGGTTTTAGGGTGATGCACGCAAGCGTATTAGTAATCTCGCAGTGTGGCTAAGACTGAATCGAGTTCATCGGCCTTCACCATCACAACCCGAGCCTTAGATCCTTCAGATGGCCCGACGATTCCACGTGATTCCATCAGATCCATTAAACGACCTGCCTTGGCAAAACCTACCCGAAGTTTACGTTGCAGCATCGAAGTCGATCCAAATTGAGTTCCTACAACTAACTCGACTGCCTGACAGAGAATATCGAGATCATCACCGATCTCTTTATCGAGTTGCTTCGTTGAAGTTGGTGCGACCGTGACATCGTCGCGATAACGTGGTGAGAGTTGTTTCTTTACATGTCCAACAATTGCCTCAATCTCACGCTCTGAAATATATGCACCTTGAATACGAATTGCGCGAGATGCTCCCATCGGAATAAATAGTCCATCACCTTGGCCGACAAGCTTTTCTGCACCCGGGCTATCTAGAATCACACGACTATCTGCAAGAGATGATGTCGCAAAGGAAAGTCGTGACGGGACATTCGCTTTAATCAAACCTGTTACAACATCAACGCTTGGGCGCTGGGTTGCAAGTACTAGGTGAATACCAGCCGAACGAGCAAGTTGCGTAATACGAACAACTGACTCTTCTACTTCACGAGCTGCCACCATCATTAAATCTGCGAGTTCGTCGATAATGATAAGTAGATACGGATACGGCTCAACAACGCGGTCGCTACCTTCGGGAGGCTTTACCTTGCCAGCACGTACCGCTTTATTGAAATCATCGATATGCCTAAAGCCAAATGTTGCAAGATCTTCATAGCGCAGATCCATTTCCCGAACGACCCAAGTGAGTGCATCTGCTGCCTTCTTGGGATGAGTAATAATCGGAGTAATGAGATGTGGAATTCCCTCATATGCGGTGAGCTCTACCCGTTTTGGATCAATGAGTACTAGCCGCACTTCATCCGGTGTTGCTCGCATCAAAATTGAGGAAATCATCGCATTAATCATCGATGATTTTCCAGCACCGGTTGCACCAGCTACTAGCAAGTGCGGCATCTTCGCTAAGTTTGCACAGACAAAGTTACCTTCTACATCTTTACCGAGTGCAACCAACATTGGGTGATGATCTTGGCCGGCTACGCTAGAGCGCATTACATCGCCTAGCGCAACGATCTCACGGTCTGTATTTGGTATTTCAATTCCTACTGCCGATTTACCTGGAATGGGTGAAAGAATTCGCACATCACCGCTGGCAACTGCATAGGAAATATTCTTTGCCAAGGCAGTAATTCGTTCGACTTTAACGGCGTTCCCTAGTTCGACCTCATATCGTGTCACGGTTGGGCCACGCATAAATCCAGTAACCTCTGCATCAATTTCAAATTGCTTAAATACCTCTGTCAGCGCTGCCACTACAGTTTCGTTGGCCTTGCTCTTACTCTTGGAGGCAGGACCGGTACGAAGTAAATCTTGCGGAGGCAATGTGTACGTCGAATCTCCGGTGAGAAGTAATTGCTCAATTCGCTTAGTGACCCCCACCGCAACACTTGGAATGGTCGCCGGGCGAAGAACCTCAACTGTAAATTCCTGATCAAATTCGTTTTCATCAAGTACTTCTACTTCCCCATGCCAGGCTACAACCGGAGTATCAAAAGGAGGAGTATCGGTAATTTGAAACTCTTCTTCCGTGCGTTCTGGGCGCTTAGCCCACATCCAGGAGAAGAGTGCAGCCACCTTCGAGGTGACGGTAGAGAACGGCGTCGCGGTGGTGACTAGTACACCGAAGAAGAGTAGGAGTACCAAAAATGGCTGTGCAATAACCGGTGTCATCAATCGTTCTAGCGGTAGCGCAACTCCATAACCTAGAAGTCCACCACCATTTCGCATTGCTGTCGCTCCATCGACTGGAGCAGCAAAACCTGAGATGAAGTGGATGAGTCCAGTACCGGCAATTAGCAGAATGAGTACACCAATAACGATTCTGCCGGCAGTTTTTGCATCATCAGGTTTATGGAAGATGCGATAAGCGAAATAGCCCAAGATAATTGGTGTGAAGAAACCAATCTTTCCAAATGCGCCATAGAAGATGGCGTAGAGAAGGTCACTCAAAACACTTTCGGATTTAAACCAGGTACCGACGAGGGCAGCCAGAGCAAGAATTAAGAGCAATAAACCGGCGCCATCTCGGCGATGAGCGGGGTCTAAATCTTTAGCGCCACGACCAAGGAATCGAACTGCTGACCCAAGCCCACGAGCCAGTGCACTCCAAATCGCAGCGACTCCCCCAACAATTAGCGCGAGGAAGCCCTTTTTTGATTTTGTGCGAGTCTTTTTCTTGGCCACACCTTTTATATTATCAGTTAGACCTCAACAACTACGGGAATAATCATCGGACGGCGTCGATGTTTTTGGCCAACCCAGTTGCCGATAGTTCGTCGAATCACTTGCTGAAGTTGGTGTGAGCCATCGATGCCATCAGCAACTGCTCGCGCCAGCGCTTTTTCAATATGAGTTTTCACTTCATCAAAAAGTGCTTCGTCCTCGTTAAATCCGCGGGCATGAATATCTGGCCCAGAAATTATCTTGCCAGATTGGGCTTCTACTACGACAAAAACAGAGATGAATCCCTCTTCACCAAGAATGCGTCGATCTTTAAGAGAGGTCTCGGTGATATCGCCAACGCTCTGTCCATCAACGTAGACAAACCCACATGGAACAGATCCAACAACTTCGGCAACGTGATCGATCAAATCAATAACAATTCCGTTTTCAATGATGAATGCATTTTCACGTGGAACGCCAGCCTCGATCGCTAACTCTGCATTCGCTTTGAGATGTCGCCACTCTCCATGTACAGGAATTGCATATTTTGGCTTCACGATGTTGTAGCAGTAGAGCAGCTCACCAGCTGCAGCATGGCCAGAGACGTGCACCATTGCATTTGCTTTATGCACAACTTTTGCACCAAAGCGGGTGAGTTCGTTAATAATTCTAAAGACTGAATTTTCATTTCCTGGAATCAAGGACGATGCAAGAATGACTGTATCTCCATCCGCCACTCGAATTTGGTGATCTCCATTTGCCATTCGAGCAAGGGCTGCCATTGGCTCACCCTGTGACCCGGTACAGATAAGTACAACGTTGTCGCCGTAGTATTCAAGTTCCTTCATATCAATTACTAAATTTGGTGGAATGGTCAGATAACCCATGTCCTGTGCAATTTTCATATTACGAACCATGGAACGGCCAATGAATGCAATCTTGCGACCATGTTCACTGGCAACGTCGATCACTTGTTGCACTCGGTGCACATGAGATGAAAACGATGCGACTATGACTCTTCGCCTAGTTGATGCAATCACTCGATTGAGCGCCGGCATAATCTCGCGCTCAGATGGCGTAAATCCAGGCACATCAGCATTGGTGGAATCGACTAGGAAAATATCAACACCCTCTTCGCCCATGCGAGCAAAGGTGCGAAGATCGGTCAGACGACCATCTAGCGGCAGTTGATCCATTTTAAAGTCACCTGTATGCAGAACGCGGCCGGCATCAGTGCGAATGGAAATTGCCAACGCATCCGGAATTGAATGATTAACTGCAACGAATTCGAGTTCGAATGGGCCGACATCCTCTGTCATACCTTCACTTACTTCACGAGTAAGAGGACTAATTCTATGCTCTTTAAGTTTTGCAGTAATGAGCGCCAGCGTAAGCGGTGATCCGTAGAGTGGAATATCTCCACGTTCGCGCAATAGGTATGGCACTGCGCCAATATGATCTTCATGTCCATGCGTTAATACGATGGCAATTACATCTTCAAGTCGATCACGAATATATGAAAAATCAGGAAGAATCAGATCGATTCCAGGCTGGCTATCCTCTGGGAAAAGTACTCCACAGTCGACAATAAGTAATTTACCTTTGCATTCATAGACAGTCATATTGCGACCGATTTCAGCAATTCCGCCGAGTGCGACTATTCGCATGCCCCCATGAGCTAGCGCGGCAGGAGTTCCGAGCCCTGGATGTGGATGAGTCATAGATAAATTTTCAAGAAAGCTTTACGCCACCGGCGATGAGGTCACCGCGCAGGGTCGCAATCTGTTCCGGTGTTGCATCAACGAGAGGCAGACGAGTTGTGCCTCCAGGAAGTCCCATAAGTGTCATTGCTGCCTTCGTTAAAATTGCTCCTTGTGTTTTAAATGTTCCCTTAAAGACTGGAATTAACTTTTGGTGAATTTCTAGTGCGCGGGCAGTATCGCCGGCAAACCAAGCATCTAGCATCGCACGTAATTCGTTACCTACCGTGTGGCCACAGACTGATACAAAACCAACTGCGCCAATGGATAGGAATGGAAGATTAAGAATGTCATCACCGGAGTAGACAGGAATTCCACACTTTGCAATCACCTCAGATGTTGCTGCAAGATTTCCCTTTGCATCTTTGAGCGCCACAATCGTCGGTACTTCAAAGAGGCGCACAATTGTTGCGGTCTCAATCTCAACCCCAGTACGACCAGGAATGTCATACATCATGATTGGAAGATCAGTGGCTTGTGCTACCGCTCTAAAGTGCGCTTCGATTCCGGCCTGTGGCGGCTTGTTGTAATACGGGGCAACGATTAAAAGCCCATCCGCACCAGCATCTGCCGATCGTTTCGCCTGTTCAACTGTGTAAGCAGTTTCATTATCGCCTGCACCTGAAAGAACTTTTACTCGCGAACCCACGGCACTTTTTACTACTTTGATAATTTCAAGTTTTTCAGAAGACTTCGTTGTGGGCGCTTCTCCGGTTGTGCCATTGACTGCAATGGCATCGTGCCCGTGATCAGCGAGATGGTTGGCAAGCGTTGCCACACCATCCCAATCTATGGAGCCACCCTTTGCAAAGGGTGTGATCATCGCAGTGATCATGCGTCCAAAAGGTGCTGGCGTGTTCATCTATTCATCTTATCGTGAGTGCGAGCCCCTTTCAATGACGACGGGGGCTTACCTAGAAAATTAAGGGGCTACTCGTCCCGATTTTTCAAATGCGGCGTAGGTTAAAGGCATAAGTTTTGCGAACTCTGCCTCCATTTTTTCTGCAACCATTTCGATTTCTCGTTGTGGATAGCTCGGAAAATGAGAGCCCTCACGTGCAGTGCGAAGTGAGAGAAAATTCATTAGCGCCCGAGCATTCATCGATACATACATAGATGAATAAGTGGCTACCGGAAGTACAACGCGGGCAACTTCTCGAGCAACCCCAACCTCGAGCATTTTTTGATAACTCTCGTATGCGATTACATAGGCATCTTTCATCGCCTTAATCGAAATATCAAACTGTTCTTGAGTTCCATCTTCAAATGTGTACGCACCGGTCTTTCCAACCTGAACCAACTTGCGCTCTCTTGCAGGAACATAAAAGACTGGATTCAATTCACGGTAGCGACCGCTCTCTTCGTTATACGAGGCGATGCGATGGCGCATAAATTCACGGAATACAAAGATGGGCGCCGAGATAAAAAATGTCATCGATGTGTGTTCGAAGGGTGACCCGTGACGCTCTCGCGCTAAGTAATTAATCAGACCAGCAGAGCGTGCCGGGTCTTCACCGATCTCATCCATAGAAAGCTCGCCGGCAGTTGATACTCGGGCAGCCCAAATAACATCGGCATCGCTTGCGCTAGCTTTAATGAGTTCGACAGTTACATCATCACGGAAAATCACATCTTGAGCCATGGGCGCACGATACCTAGTGCCCTCTTGCCAGCCATGACAGAATGCCTTCGTGTCTAGAGTTAATCGCGCCACCTTGGCTCAATCGCTCAGCGTTTCGCTGCCAGTTGGCGCATATGGCCTTGCCTTCGGCGCCGCCAGTGTCAGTGCCGGTTTCTCAGTTCTGCAGAGTTGCCTCATCTCACTCCTGACATTTTCTGGCGCATCTCAATTCGCACTCGTGGGTGTGATCGGATCAGGTGGCAGCGCACTCAGCGCCACTGCAACAGCTTCCCTACTGGGTACCCGGAATCTGCTTTATGGACTTCGCATGGCGCCGGTATTGCAGACGCGCAGATTAAAGAAGTTGATCGCAGCACAATTAACAATTGATGAGTCCACAGGCGTTGCAATTTCACTTGAAAACGGTGGATCGAAAGCGATGCGACAAGGATTTTGGTACACCGGAATCGGTGTCTATTTCTTCTGGAATTTATTTACCTTACTTGGGGCCCTCGGTGCGCAAGCCATTGGTGATCCCGCTGCCTTTGGTCTCGATGCTGCGGTACCAGCTGCATTTCTCGGCTTAGTCTGGCCACGACTTATTGGAAATAATGAGCGAGCGCTAGCGATCGTAAGTGTCGCAATTGCGCTACTACTTACTCCTTACGTGGCAGCCGGACTGCCAATTATTATCACCGCTTTCTTAGCTATCGCTATTGGGTTTCGAGTTCGGGTGTGGCCATGACGATAGATATGTCAGTGATGTGGATCGGTCTTATCGCAACAAGTGTGATCGCATTCTTACTCAAATACCTTGGTCACAGCGTGCCGCTACGTTGGTTAAGTCATCCACGTATCGTCAAAATAAATGCCTTGATCCCGATTGCGTTGTTGAGTGCGCTAGTTGCGGTACAGACATTTACCGTTGAAAAAGCGCTTGTCATTGACCAACGAGTAGCTGGAATTGCGGTTGCGTTAATTGCTCTGATGCTACGCGCACCATTTGCGGTAGTGGTACTCAGTGCCGCCGGAACATCTGCGGCACTATTTCACTTAAGGTAATTAAGCAATTCCGTAATCAAGCAATTCCGTAATTAAACCATTCCGTAATTAAACCATTCCGTAATTAAACCATTCCGTAATGGAATAACTTCGCCTTTAAATCGTTATCTGATGGCTCAGTCAGGTGTGTGCCGTCGCTAAATACAATTACGGGAATTGACTGGGCACCACCGTTGATCTCCATCACCTTAGCGGCAGCGGTTGTGTCGTTTTCGACATCGATCAGTGTGTACTCAACTCCGAGCTCGGCCAAGAGACGCTTAGAGCGACGACAATCTCCACACCATTCTGCGGAATACATTGTGATTTGATCTTTACTCATGGCGCTCTCCTTTGTTGGGTGCTACATAAAGTTTTCAAGGCCAAAAGTCAGACCGTGCTTGTCCACAATACATCGTACTCCAAGTAATACACCTGGCATAAACCCGACTCGATCAAGTGAGTCATGACGAATTGTCAGAGTCTCCCCTGGGCCACCAAATAAAACTTCTTGATGTGCAACTAAGCCGCGGAGTCGAACCGAATGAACAGGTACATCTCCCACTATTGCTCCACGTGCACCGTCGAGTGCGGTTTTGGTCGCATCTAGCATCGCTGGCAAAGAAGCAGATTTGCGCGCAGCGGCGATCAATTGCGCAGTGCGGGCGGCAGTCCCTGATGGTGCATCGACCTTATCTGGATGATGCAACTCAATAATTTCGGCAGATTCAAAATATTTTCCAGCCTTAGCGGCGAACTCCATCATCAATACTGCGCCAATGGCAAAATTTGGTGCAATCAAAACACCAACATCTGGATGTGAATCGCAGAGAGCCTTGATTTTGGATACACGTGCGTCATCGAAGCCGGTAGTTCCCACTACTGCATGAATTCCATTGTTAATTAAAAATTCTAAGTTAGCCATCACTGAATCTGGCACCGTAAAGTCAACAACTACCTGTGCGCCGGATGAAAGTAACTGGTCGAGTGAATCTCCAAGATCAAGGGCTGCGACGAGTTCCAGATCAGCAGCCTCGTTTACGGCGCCAACCACTTCTGCGCCCATACGACCGCGAGCCCCAAGAACTCCAACTTTAATCATCGGTAGCTCCCCTTCGCTAAAACTTTCTCAAATTTAGACTCATCTTTAAATGGTCCTACAAGTGCAAGGGTAGGCGTTCTAGTCAAGAATTCGCGAGCGACTTTACGAACTTCCTCACTGGTAACGCTGGCAATCTCCTTCAGAATTTCATCAAATCCCATTACTTGGCCATAGACAATCTCATTCTTGCCAATTCGAGACATACGAGAACCGCTATCTTCTTGGCTCAATACGAGCGAGCCACGGACCGCTCCCTTTGCGCGCTCAATTTCTTCATGTGTCATACCGTTATCAGCGACATCAACTAAAACTTCACGGATAATTTCAATGACTTCAATCGCCTTAGTGGGATTACATCCGGCGTAAAAACCGATCTGACCAGAGCCAGCGAATTGCTGGGCGTAGGCATAGACCGAATAGGCCAGGCCACGCTTTTCGCGAATCTCTTGGAAGAGGCGGGAAGACATTCCACCACCGAGGGCTGATGCTAAAATTCCCATTGCAAAACGTCGATCATCTTGTCGGGCGACGCCCTCCATGCCATAGAACATATGTGCTTGTTCTGTCTTACGGGTCATTAACCCCACACTTGTTTGTTTCGCTTTCCGAACACTCTCATTGCTGCGAATCTGCGGAGTTCCTTTTACATCAAGGAAGCCATCTGCGGAGAGTGCGCGTTCGACCATCTCGACAACTTTTTTATGTTTAATATTTCCAGCAACTGCAACGACTATATCTTGCGGCAGGTAACGCTTCTTGTAGTAATTAAAGACGCTATTGCGAGACATTGAATTAATTGAATCGATCGTGCCAAGAATTGGACGACCAAGTGGCGTATCTCCGTAATAAGTCTCGGCGTAGAGATCATGCACGAGGTCACTCGGATCATCATCACGCATGGCGATCTCTTCCAAGACAACTTTACGTTCAGCATCGACATCAAGAGCGGTGACAATTGAAGAAGTAATCAGATCGCTGACTACATCGATGGCCATCGGCAGATCAGTGTCGATTACCCGAGCATAAAAGCAGGTGTACTCCTTGCTGGTGAAGGCATTCATCTCGCCGCCAACAGCCTCAATGGATGAAGAAATTTCTAGCGCACTTCGACGCGGAGTACCTTTAAAGAGAAGATGTTCTAGAAAGTGAGAAGCCCCAGCAACGGCCGGGGTTTCATCACATGAACCAACATTTACCCAGATTCCCACCGCAGCACTTCGTACCGACGGAACTTCTTCCGTAACGATACGAAGGCCACTTGAGTGAACACTGCGTCTTACTGACATAGACGAATTGTTATTCGCTAGCCGGTGTTGTGCCGTCTTCTAGGACAGGAACAAGAGAGAGCTTGCCCTTTGGATCGATCTCGCCGATCTCAACCTGAATCTTGTCGCCAACCTTCATAACTTCTTCCAAGTTCTCAATTCGCTTTCCGCCATGCATCTTGCGAATCTGAGAAACATGAAGCAAGCCATCTTTACCTGGCATGAGCGAGATAAATGCACCGAATGCAGCAAGCTTGACAACGGTACCGAGGTAGCGCTCACCTACTTCTGGCATTTGTGGATTTGCAATCGCATTGATCTGGGCACGAGCAGCTTCAGCCGATGGGCCATCAGTTGCACCGATGTAGATAGTTCCATCATCTTCGATAGAAATATCTGCGCCAGTTTCATCTTGAATCTGATTAATAATCTTGCCCTTAGGCCCGATTACTGCACCGATCTGATCAACTGGGATCTTGACCGAGATAATGCGAGGAGCAAATGGGCTCATCTCATCTGGTGAATCGATCGCTTCATTCATCACATCAAGAATCGCAAGACGCGCTTCCTTTGCTTGGTGAAGAGCGCCAGCAAGAACTGATGCCGGAATTCCATCGAGCTTTGTATCTAACTGAAGGGCGGTGATGAAATCTTTTGTACCCGCTACCTTGAAGTCCATATCTCCAAATGCATCTTCTGCACCCAAGATATCTGTCAACGCAACGTATTCAATCTTGCCATCGACATCATCTGAGATAAGTCCCATTGCAATACCGGCAACTGGAGCCTTTAGTGGCACGCCAGCTTGCAGCATTGAAAGTGTTGACGCACAGACAGATCCCATAGATGTAGATCCGTTAGAACCTAACGCCTCTGATACCTGACGAATTGCGTATGGGAACTCTTCACGCGTTGGAAGTACTGGAATGAGTGCGCGCTCTGCAAGAGCACCGTGGCCGATTTCGCGACGCTTAGGTGTTCCAACACGACCGGTCTCACCAGTTGAATATGGTGGGAAGTTGTAGTTGTGCATATAACGCTTATGGTTTTCTGGATTGAGCGTATCGAGCTGTTGCTCCATCTTAAGCATGTTAAGAGTTGTGATTCCAAGAATCTGTGTCTCTCCACGCTCGAAGATTGCTGATCCGTGTACGCGAGGAATAACTTCTACCTCTGCAGATAGTGCACGAATGTCACGGAGTCCGCGGCCATCCATACGAATCTTGTCACGAAGTACGCGTTGACGCATAAGCTTCTTAGTCAATGAACGAAATGCAGCTGGAACTTCTTTTTCGCGACCTTCGAAGGCAGCGCTGACGCTCTCCTTTGTTGATGCTGAAATTGCATCCACTGCACTTTCACGCTCTTGCTTTCCAGCAATTGTGAGCGCCTTTGCAAGATCATCTTTAGCTGCCTTTTCAACTGCAGCAAATACATCATCTTGGTAATCAAGGAAGACTGGGAAATCTCCAGTTGGCTTTGCCGCAACTGCAGCAAGCTTGCTCTGTGCTTCACAGAGAATGCGAATAAATGGCTTCGCTGCATCAAGACCTTGTGAAACAACTTCCTCAGTAGGAGTTGGTCCACCATTTTTGATGAGTTCGATGGTCTTTGTTGTGGCTTCAGCCTCAACCATCATGATCGCAACATCATCTGATGTAACGCGACCTGCAACGACCATATCAAAGACTGCATTTGCAACCTGTGAGTGGTTAGGGAAGGCGATCCAATCTCCGTCAATTAGTGCAACGCGAACGCCACCGATTGGACCAGAGAAAGGAAGACCTGCAAGTTGGGTTGACATTGATGCGGCGTTGATCGCAAGTACGTCATACATATGATCTGGATCAAGTGCCATTACGGTCACAACGATCTGAACTTCATTGCGAAGTCCCTTAACAAATGATGGGCGAAGGGGGCGATCGATCAGACGACATGTCAGGATCGCATCTTCTGATGGACGACCTTCACGACGGAAGAATGAACCAGGGATCTTTCCCACTGAGTACATCTTCTCTTCAACATCTACCGTTAATGGGAAGAAATCGAATTGATCTTTAGGAGACTTCGAAGCTGTTGTAGCTGAGAAGATCATTGTCTGATCATCTAGATATACAGCGGCTGCTCCTGCTGCCTGCTTTGCGAGTCTTCCGGTTTCAAAGCGAATCTCGCGCTTTCCGTGCTTTCCGTTATCGATAACGGCTACTGCTGTCTTTACGTCTTGACCCTCCATGGGTCGCTCCATTTCTACAGCGCCCGCAGCGAGGTAGGAATGTATCTTCGATCGAAGTTCACGGAAAATTCCGGAAACCACTACCGAGGACCATTTCTCCTCGGGGCGCAGTGCTTACTTAATTAGCGACGAATCCCGAGCTTTTCGATGATCGCGCGATAACGATTGATATCTGTCTTAGCGAGGTACTGAAGAATGCGACGACGACGACCAACAAGAAGGAGCAGACCACGACGGTTGTGGTGATCATGCGCATTTGTCTTGAGGTGAGTTGTAATGTCTTCGATTCGACGTGATAGCAAAGCGACCTGAGCTTCAGGGCTTCCTGTATCAGTAGCTGAAGTTCCGTACTTGGTGATGATTTCTTTCTTTACTTCTGGTGTTAACGCCATGTTCGTATGCTCCTTTTAAGCTACTGTTCAAGAGGCTTCCCGGTTTGATTCACGGGAAATTACTTTCTCGTTGGACGGGGGAAGTCTAACGGGAGCCTGTGGATAAGCGAAATCGAGCGGCTCCCCCGCTTACATCTGCGTTAATTCGCGGGCTTGCTGACAATCCTTTGCCATCTGTTCTAGCAGCGGATCGAGGCCATCAAATTTCAAGGTATCGCGCAATCTCCAACCAAATTCAACTGTTGCTCGCTTGGTATAGAGATCTAAATCTTTCTGGTCTATCGCATATGCCTCGACTTGGCGTCCACGAACTCCCTCAAATGTTGGATTTGTGCCGATCGAAATTGCCGACGGCCAGCGATCAATTCCTACTGTGAGCCAACCGGCATAGACACCATCAGCGGGAATCGTTTGATTTTCAAGGTCTCCTAAGTTTGCGGTCGGATAACCAATCTCACGGCCACGTTTTTCGCCGTGCACAACGATTCCATCTAGTCGATGTGGTCTGGTTAATAATTCGCGGGCACTTTCGACCTTGCCTTCAACTATTAATTTACGAATTCGAGTTGATGAGATCGCAACAGCTTCCTCTGATTCTAAATCTAGAATTATGGTCTCAAACTCTGAATAAGTTTTTAGAAGCTCAACATTTCCTTGTGCTTTATGACCGTAGGTGAAGTTTTTACCCACAACTACCGTCGTAGCCTTTAACTGTTCAATCAGCACTTTCTTTACGAAATCATCGGGCGACATCTTGGCAAACTCTGGCGTGAATTTAATGACTGCCACTTGGTCTGCATTGTGAATCTTCAGCAGTTCAATCCGATCAGTCAGAACTGTCAGAGCGGTAGGTGCCCGCTCGGGTGCAAAGATAGAAACCGGATGAGGATCGAATGTGAGCGCTACTATCTTTTCATCGCCGGCAATTGCCTTGGCGCGATTGAGAATTTCTTGATGTCCCTTATGGACTCCATCAAAGTTTCCTATGACAACAACGCTCATCTACTTATTATCTCCCGGTTGTGCAGCGGGTGCAAAAACTGCCAGCGGCTTCGCCTTACCTTCGTCATCTCGCAAAAGTGCAATCAAAATATTCGCCGATGAAATGGCGGCGGTGATTTCGTTACTGCCGGAAGCGCTGAGGGCTCGACCGAATGAGAGTTCGCGAACCTCATCATCGGTGAGATCACGCGCTGGGAAAGTGCGGCGCGCTACTTCGGTGAGGTTAAGCGGAGAAAATGATTGTGACTTTAAATCTGTAATTGTTGTGGCCACATCAATGCCAAAGCCAGCTACACGTGTGCGACGCAGCGCACGAAGATGGCCCCCAACTTTGAGTTGATCGCCAAGATCGCGAGCGATGGCGCGGATGAAGGTACCAGCCGAACAGGTCACATCAATATCAACTTCGGTGGTCGTCTCGAGGTGGCGAATAGCGATAATTTCTAAGGATGAGATTGTGATTGTGCGAGATGGAAGTTCAAAGACCTCACCAGCACGGACGCGATCGTAGGCCCGCTCCCCCTTTACCTTTACCGCAGATACTGAAGATGGACGCTGTTCAATCGTGCCGACTATCGACTTTAATATTGTTGTGAGAGCGCCATCATCGACTTTGCTGGCATCGGTAGCAACCAATACTTCGCCTTCGTGATCGTCAGTGATCGTCGATGCACCTAAGACGATTGTCGCCGTATATGACTTATCACCATCAGTAATGTATTGAAGTAACCGGGTGCCGTTTCCAAAACCAAGTACTAAGACACCGGTAGCCATCGGATCAAGAGTTCCGGCGTGGCCAACTTTGCGAGTACCAAGTGCTCTGCGACCCATGGCCACAACATCATGGCTAGTCATCGCAGCTTCTTTATCGACTACAAGAAAGCCATCACTCATGAGATATCGCTACTTTTCGATGATGCGTGGAGCTTTATATGGATCTTCCGCTGTCGGAGTTGCCCCCATGCGAAGTTTTGCAACTTCTGCATCAAGTGCGTGCACACGATCGAGCAGTGAATCCATAGCCATGGCACTTTCTGGAAGTGCATCTTCGAAGAATTCAATCGTTGGTGTGATGCGAGTTTGTAGATCGCGTCCTACCGCTGAACGAATTACTCCTTTTGCACTCTCGAGCGCAGCCGCAGTTGCAGCGCGTTGATCTTCATCACCCAATACGGTGTAGAAAATTGAAGCACTTTGTAGATCACCGGTAACTCTGGCATCGGTCACTGTGACAAAGCCAAGACGTGGATCTTTGATCTTTGTCTCAAGCAGCTGTGCCACAACGACCTTGATGCGATCGGATACTTTAAGTGCGCGATGTGATTGGCTCATGGCTATACCCGCTTTTTCTCACGCATTTCGAAGACCTGAATCGTGTCACCGACCAGCATCTCTTTGATATTTCCGACACCGATACCGCACTCAAATCCTTCGCGGACTTCAGTTGCATCATCCTTAAAGCGCTTGAGTGAATCAATGGTCAGATCGGCAACAAGAATTTCTCCGTTACGAAGCAGACGTGCCTTCGCGTTGCGTCGGATAATTCCATCGAGGACGATCGATCCAGCGATATTTCCAGCCTTTGAAGATTTGAAGATATCGCGAACTTCTGCGTTACCAAGAATGACTTCTTCAAACTCAGGCTTGAGCAGACCCTTAAGTGAAAGTTCGATCTCTTCAATTGCGTTATAGATGACCGAGTAGAAACGTACTTCGACGCCTTCTTGATCAGCATAGATCGCAGTCTGTGGCTCTGGCTTAACGTTAAAGCCAATAACTACCGCAGTTGATGCCGATGCCAGAGTGATATCACTCTTGGTAATTGCACCGACTCCACGGTGGATAACGCGAAGATCAACTTCTGCTCCAACATCGAGTTGCATGAGTGCATCTTCTAGCGCCTCTACCGAACCAGAAACGTCACCCTTAAGAATGAGATTAAGTGTTGAAATCTTGGATTGCTCCATGAAGTCTTCCAGTGAAACCTTCTTGCGAGCCTTCGCCAATTGCGCATTACGTTCTGCCGCTTGACGCTTTTCGGCAATCTGACGCGCAGTACGATCTTCGTCGGCAACAAGGATAGTATCGCCAGCACTTGGCACCGAAGTGAATCCAAGAACTTGTACCGGTCTTGATGGACCAGCCTCTTGCACATTTTCGCCGTGTTCATCGAGCATCGCACGAACGCGACCAAATGATCCACCGGCAACAATTGCATCACCGATACGAAGTGTTCCGCGCTGGACAAGAACTGTCGCAACTGGGCCACGACCACGATCAAGGTGAGCTTCAATGGCAACACCACGAGCATCATCATTTGCAACTGCGCGTAGGTCAATTGCGGCATCGGCGGTAAGCAAAATTGATTCGATCAATTGATCAATTCCAATTCCACCCTTGGCTGAGACATCAACAAATATTGTGTCGCCGCCGTACTCTTCTGCGACCAAGTTGTATTCGGTAAGTTGCTGACGGACCTTATCTGGGTTCGCGCCTTCCTTATCGATCTTGTTCACGGCAACCACGATTGGAACATCGGCTGCCTGGGCATGGTTAAGCGCTTCAATTGTCTGCGGCATGATTCCGTCATCGGCGGCAACAACGAGCACTGCAATATCTGTCACCTTCGCACCACGTGCACGCATTGCGGTAAACGCCTCATGACCTGGTGTATCGATAAAGGTAATTGCACGATTGACGCCAGCGTGATCATGGTGAATTTGGTAGGCACCAATGTGCTGGGTAATTCCGCCGGCTTCGCTCTTGAGAACTTCGGTCTTACGAATTGCATCAAGCAAACTGGTCTTACCGTGATCGACGTGACCCATGACAGTGACCACTGGTGGACGGGCAACGAGTTCGGAAGGATCGAGATCCTCAAGTTCGCGTGCTAAGTCGATATCGAAATCTTGCAGAAGTTCGCGATCTTCATCTTCTGGTGAGACAACCTGGATAACGTAACCAAGTTGTGCTCCGAGAAGCTCGAAGGTATCGGCATCTACAGACTGGGTCGCAGTAACCATCTCACCGAGGTGAAAGAGCGCTGCGACTAGTGCTGCTGGATCTGCGCTAATTTTCTCGGCAAAGTCAGCCAGCGATGAACCGCGACGCATACGAATCTGAGTTTTTCCATCACCGTGCGGTACGACTGCGCCACCCAATTGTGGCGCTTGCATATTGTCGAATTCATCGCGTAACGCTTTTCTCGATTTTGGTTTGCGCTTTGAAGATTTGCTTGCATTCTTTCCGAATGCACCCGCTGCGCCGCCGCGGCTTGGACCACCGCGACCTGGTGCACCACTTGGTGCACGACCTGGAGTTCCTGGTGCGCCACCAGTTGCTGGACCTGCTGAACGATATGGACTGCTCGAACTTGGTGCACCTGTTCCGGTGCGCGGTGGATATTGTGAACCGGGCGCACCTGCTGGACGTGGAGAAGATGGACGCGCTGCAAAACCTGGACGAACAGAACCTGGACGAGGTCCAGCCATTCCAGGTCGTGGTGTACCTGCTGCTGGACGAACTGGCGGACGCGGAACTGCGCCACTGGTTGAAAATGGATTATTTCCAGGACGTGGTGGACGCGGAACAACGCTTCCACTTGAAAATGGATTATTTCCAGGACGTGGTGCCGGTTTGGCGCCATCGACTGCCGGTGCTTCATCAGTATGAGCATCAACGTTCTGTGACTCAACGTGAGCAGCACTTGCTGCAGCAATTGCTGCGGCTTCGGCTGCACGTGATGCTTTTAACGCAACGAGATCAACGCCAAGTTCGGCGGCGAGCTCAGCGGCGAGAGCGGGATCTACTTCAACGCTCTTCTTTGCGGCAGCCTTCTTTGCGGCAGCCTTTTTAACTGGCTTAACGTCTTCGGTGGGTTTTGCATCAGGGTAGAGCGCAACTAACTTGCGAACCACTGGTGCTTCAACTGTTGACGATGCTGAGCGGACGAATTCGCCCATCTCTTGCAGTTTTGCAAGTACTTCCTTGCTCTCCATGCCGAGTTGTTTTGCTAACTCATGTACGCGGACCTTTGACACATTTCTCCTGTCTTGGCCCACACACGAATGTGAATGCGAGCCTTAGTTGAACGACCTCATAATTCTGACGAGCTCATTTGAGTTTCATAACTTTCGCATCCAATTCGTTAGTTTCATCGGTGATGAACTTTTCCAATAAAGAGAGATCAAAATTCTCAGCAGATTTAAAAGCTGCTCGGAATGACTTTCGCTCAATACTTTGCGCAATACACACCGTGTGTATCCACGCACCTCTCCCCGGCAGTACTTGGCTGGGATCTGGCGTAATTACCAGTCCAACTCGTACAACTCGAAGAACGTTTTGCGACCATGTCTGCCCATCCCAAGAAAATTTCTTGCGACATGCAACGCATGTTCTTTCCACGGCCTCAGTCTAGCCAAGGCGCTGGAAAATTGCTAAACCGCAGCGGGAGTGTCAGGGTGAATATCGATCCGCCATCCAGTTAATCGAGCAGCCAGTCTGGCATTCTGGCCATCTTTACCGATTGCAAGTGAGAGTTGATAATCAGGGACAACGACTTTCGCAGAACGTGACATTAGATCAACGATCTCAACTGATGTGACCTTCGCGGGTGCAAGTGCATGTGCGACAAACTCTGCTGGATCTTCCGACCAATCAACAATATCGATCTTCTCACCGTGAAGCTCATCCATGACCGCACGAGAACGCGAGCCCATTGGCCCAATGAGTGAACCCTTTGGCGAAACACCAGCGCGATGAGTGCGAACTGCAATCTTTGTTCGGTGACCAGCTTCTCGTGCGACAGCCATTATCTCTACGATGCGATCTTGAATCTCAGGGACTTCAAGTGCAAATAATTGTTTTACAAGTGCTGGATGACTTCGAGAAAGCATAATCTCTGGACCCTTGAGCCCTTGCTTGACTTCAACTACAAAACATTTAATGCGATCGCCGTGCTTATAGATTTCACCAGGTACTTGCTCTTGTGGTGGAATTTTTCCTTCGATACGTCCAAGGTTCACATGGATAATCTTTGGATCGCGACCCTGCTGCACAATCCCTGAAACAACATCGCCAACTGATCCAGTAAATTCTCCAACGATCTCGGCATCATTTACTTCACGCATTTTAAATTTAATGACTTGCCGAATAGCCGAGGTGGAAGTGCGCGCAAAGCCTTCCGGTAGATCTTCCTCTTCTGCGATCCTCTCTCCCTCTTCGTTATAGATGGGGACCAAAATCTTGACATCACCACTCTCGCGATCAAGCCGTGAGAATGCTCGTGGCTTAGCCTCTGGTAATTCGTTGTAGGCGGTGAGAACGCCAAGTTCAATTGCGGTGATCAGCGCTTCGATCGGCATCGCCTTCTCAGATGTAAGGACGGTCAATGCTTGCATATCAACATGCATTTACTTGTCATCCTTTCGATTAAATTCAACCTCGACAACAGCTCGCTTAATTTCGGAGAGCGCAACAATTTCTTCACTCTCAACTTTCTTGGTAGTTACTAAAAGAGTGACCGAATCTTCGCTATTGGAAAGTACCCGACCTTTAAGTTCGCTGCCATCTACTTTTGTAATTTTCAGGAGACGATCAATGCTCTTTGCAAAGTGTCGTGGAAGTGTCAGCGGGCGATCAACGCCACGAGATGTAACTTCGAGGGTAAAGGGGCTCTCCCCCATAAAGGCGGCGGCATCTAGCATCTCGGAAATAATGCGAGAGGCGCTGGTCACCTGATCGAGATTAAGTGCTAAATCTCCATCGACAATACATGTAACGATGCGATGGTTTCCGGGAGTAACAATATGAATATCTTCTAGATAGAAGCTTTGCTCCTGCAGGGCTGGCGTAACCAGTTCAATAATCTGATCTTTAATTGCCATGTTGGATTACCTCATATCTATTAAGTTGTAATGTCTATTAAGTTGTAATGTCTATTAAGTTGTAGCGTCTATTAAGTTGTAGCGTCTATTAAGTTGTAATGCTATAAATTATAGTCGAATTTTATCACCACATGGTTATTGTGTCTAAACCGACCTTAATGATGAGAACGGTAGTAATCGCAAGAAAGACTTTGCGGACAAATGTTGAGCCGCCTCTTATTGCAAGAGTTGCACCAATTAGCCCTCCTGCAATATTTGCAACAGCAAGTAAAAGTCCTAGTTTCCAGAGAATCGAACCATCGAGTCCAAAGACCATGATCGCCCCAAGATTAGTAGCCAGATTAATTACTTTGGCCATTGCGGATGCATTCAAAAATGCAAAGCCGAGCACGGCCACTAATATCAAAATCAGGAACGACCCCGTACCAGGGCCAATTAAGCCATCGTAAAAACCAATCAGGCCCGCAGCCAGCGCGCCGATTTGCATCTGCCTACGGGGTGCGTGACGGAGAGATTCAATTGCACCCAATTGTGGACGCCTCCACGTGTAGAGCACGACTACTACCAATAGTACGAAAATAATTGGGCGTAGCGCTTGGGTAGGTATCGACGTTGCTAGCGATGCACCGCCGATGGAACCAAGGAATGCGGGGATGACCATCGCGGCGAGAAGTCGGAGATCAAATGTGATGGCACGTCGATAGAGAAGTGTTGCCGCTGTTGTTCCAAAGACTGAGGTGAGTTTATTTGTCCCAAGGACTTCTACCGTCTCAAATTTTGGTAATCCAATGAGAAGTGCTGGAAGTTGAATTAAGCCTCCACCACCTGCCATGGAATCAATTAGTCCGGCACAAAATGCAGCGACAATTAAGAAGATTACGGTGGTGAGAGTGAGTTCGTAGAACACGGGTTGGAATTTATAAAGTAGCTAGTAGCGCAATGATTGAAGTACAAGCATCGCCAACCGGCACTTCTTGCTTGTCGCCACTCTTACGCACCCGAACTTCAACATTTCCTTGTTCAAGTGCCTTTCCCACAACCACGATCACTGGGTTTCCAATAAGTTCGGCATCTTTAAACTTCACACCAGGGCTAGTTCCGCGACGATCATCTAGCATCACCGTGACTCCAGCGGCTTCAAGTTGTGCGGCAATCTTCTCGCCGGTTTCAAAAGGTAAATCCTCTTTACCGGTTGCGACAATATGAACATGTGCCGGGGCAAGCTCTTTCGGCCAACTTAGACCAATCTCGTCATAACTCTGCTCGGCAATAGCTGCCACTGCGCGCGATACACCGATTCCATAAGAGCCCATTGTGACCACTTGTGATTTTCCATTGTGATCTAGCACTGTGAGTCCAAGTGCCTCTGAGTATTTGCGACCAAGTTGGAAGATATGGCCAATTTCAATAGCACGATCAATTACAACTGGTGTGTTGCAATCAGGACATGGATCACCGGCCCGAACATCTGCCGCTTCTACATATCCATCTGGAGTGAAGTCGCGACCGTTCACAACATTGCGAGCATGGCGATCTTTCTTATTCGCACCCGTAACCCAAGATGTGCCAGATGCAATACGTGGATCTGCATAGACCTTGATGCCAAGTGATTGTGCATTCTGTGGACCGATGTATCCCTTAACTAGCCCTGGGAATTTTGCGAAATCACCTTCTTCGAAGACACGCAGCTCGTGAATTCCGCCAATATTTTCTTGGAATCGTTTGAGATCAACTTCGCGATCACCGGGAACAAGAACCGAAATCGCAGTTTTATCCGCCATCAGCATCACATTTTTAAGAGTATGACCGCCGGTAAATCCCCCACCGAATCGATCGTTAAGCACTGCAACGAGTGAGTCGATCGTTGGTGTATTTGGCGTATCTAACTCTTCCATTGCCGGCGTATTCGATGAATCCACGGCCGCTACTTTTGTCACCATTGCTTCGACATTTGCTGCATACCCACATGACGGGCAGAGCACATAGGTGTCCTCACCTGTCTCACATGGTGCTAAAAATTCTTCCGACTTAGAGCCACCCATCGCACCAGATACTGCCTTGACGATGTTGTATTTGATTCCAAGTCGATCAAATGTTTTTACATACGCCTGACGATGGTTCTGGTAAGAAACCTCTAGCCCAGCATCATCGATATCGAAAGAGTATGAATCCTTCATCACAAATTCACGGCCTCTGATAATTCCGCTACGTGGGCGCGCTTCATCACGAAACTTAGTTTGAATTTGATAGATAGAAAGTGGCAACTCTTTATAAGAAGAGTATTCACCTTTGACCATCAAGGTAAACATCTCTTCATGGGTTGGTCCCAAAAGATAATCTCCACCTTTTCGATCTTGCAGGCGGAAAAGTGCTGGGCCGTACTCTTCCCAGCGATTAGTAACTTCATATGCATCGCGAGGTAAAAGAGATGGAAAATGCACTTCTTGAAAGCCAGCGCGATCCATCTCTTCCCGAATAACGCGTTCGACGTTACGTAAGGTAATAACACCCAGCGGCAACCAAGAATAAATACCAGCAGCAATACGGCGAATATATCCCGCACGTACTAAGAGGCGATGACTTGCAACTTCGGCATCGGCTGGATCATCACGCAAAGTGCGCAGAAAAAGTGTAGACATTCGCAACATGGGACGAGCCTACCTGTAATTATCGGGTGAGGACTTCAGGCTTTCCGCTTGCAACTCCGGCGGCTTCCATCTCTTCTGCAAGTCGCATCGCTTCTTCGATCAAAGTCTGCACAATCATTGATTCCGGCACGGTCTTAATGACCTCACCCTTCACAAAGATTTGTCCCTTGCCATTACCTGATGCAACACCAAGATCCGCTTCGCGCGCTTCACCAGGACCATTAACAACACAACCCATGACCGCAACACGAAGTGGAACTGTCATTCCCTCAAGGCCGGCCTGTACTTCTTCGGCCAATGTGTAGACATCTACTTGTGCACGACCGCATGATGGACAAGAAACAATCTCAAGTTTACGTTGACGTAAATTTAAAGATTCAAGAATTGAGATTCCAACCTTTACCTCTTCGGCCGGTGGCGCAGACATTGAGACGCGAATGGTGTCGCCGATGCCCTCTGCCAATAAAATTCCAAATGCTGTTGCAGATTTGATAGTGGCTTGGAATGCGGGGCCTGCCTCGGTAACGCCAAGGTGCAGTGGGTAATCACATTGCGCAGCGAGTAAACGATAAGCGCTCACCATTGTCACCGGATCATGATGCTTCACTGAAATTTTTATATCTGAAAAACCATGCTCTTCAAAGAGCGATGCTTCCCACAACGCTGACTCAACCAGAGCTTCTGGTGTTGCTTTTCCGTACTTTGCAATCAGGCGCGGATCGAGTGAACCCGCATTAACTCCGATTCGAATTGGAATTCCAGCATCTCCAGCAGCCTTGGCAACTTCTTTTACCTTGTCATCAAATTGCTTGATATTTCCGGGGTTCACGCGAACTGCGGCGCACCCGGCATCAATTGCAGCAAAGATATATTTTGGTTGGAAGTGAATATCAGCAACTACTGGAATCTGTGACTTCTTTGCAATCTGCGCAAGTGCATCTGCATCATCTTGACTTGGAACTGCAACGCGGACAATCTGACAGCCAGTTGCAGTGAGTTCGGCGATCTGTTGCAAAGTTGCATTTATATCTGAGGTCAAGGTTGTACACATTGATTGCACACTCACTGGTGAATTTGAACCGACTCCCACTTTGCCGACCATGAGTTGCCTGGTCTTGCGTCGTGGTGCGAGAACCTTGAGTGGTGCAGATGGAATTCCTAGATCAACCATGACCCCTATTCTGCCTTAACTCTAGCCATTGAGCGAGATGGGATTGATCACGTCGGCAACTAATAATAAAAGAGTGAGTGCAATTAATATCACTACCACCGCAGCCGTGACCGGTGTGAGCACCTGCACATTTATTGGGGCTGGACGGGGACGACGGCGGAGTCGAGCGATGAGTGCGCGAACCTCATCTGCAATTGCTACCGCCATATGGCCACCATCCAAGGGCAGAATCGGCAGCAAATTAAAAATACCGATAAAGATATTTAAGCTGGCAATAATTAATAAAAATGTACCGATTCGCTGCGCCCAACTATCATCGCCATTAGAGACCACTTCACCTGATACCCGGGCGACACCAACAACGCCGACGAGTCCATTGACATCACGCTCTTGCCCATCAAAGGTCTGACCCCATAGCTCTGGAATCTTGGCTGGTAGCAGTGCTAGAGATTTCAACGATTGCACAATCATGGAGCCAGTTATCTGAAGTGAGTTTTGACCAGCTTCAATAATCCCAAGCCGCTTAGAGGCTACATCGTTGATAATTCCTAAAACGTATCTATCTTCTCCCCCAACATCTGTCAGAACTGGGGTTGCACTGAGCGAGATCGACTGCCCATCGCGTTTAACGGTAAAAGTAAGTTGTGCGCCATTGGATTGGCGAATTAAGTCGATGCCATCGGCCCAATCAGAGACATCTTGGCCATTAATTGATGTGATCTCATCACCTGCTTTAAACCCAGCAGCAACTGCAGCCGATTCTGGCACCACTTGATTAACAACTGATGTGACTGCGTTAATTCCTACGCCAGCAAGGAGTGTAAAGAGGAGAACAATGCCAATAACAAAGTGCAGAAAAGATCCAGCACCAAGCACGATTAACTTCTTAGAGGATCGGGCAATATAAAAGGCGCGAGATTCCTCGCCCGGATCCATCGCATCATCTGGAGTCATTCCGGAAATCTTGCAATACCCACCCGCTGGAATGGCTTTGATTCCATACTCAGTCTCACCACGTTGAGTCGACCAAAGGCGCTTACCGAAGCCAACAAAGAACTCGGTAACTTTCATACCAAATTTTCTAGCCATGATGTAGTGGCCAAATTCGTGAATCATCACCGAAATCAAAAGCGCAGCGATAAAAGCGAGGATTCCAAGGATTTCCACTATGCAACTACCTTCTTTAATAATTCATGAGTAAGTCGTCGTGCATTATCTTCAATCGCACTGACATCGGCGAGATCACGAAGTGGTGATACCGCTTCTGGTGCAAGTTTTTGAACAACCGCGTCTACCGTATCGATAATTGCTGAGTATCCAATGTGAGAATCCAAAAACGCCGCAACCGCGACTTCATTGGCGGCGTTGAAAATTGCTGGCAAGCCACCACCGTGTTCGCCACATCGACGTGCCAGATCAACGGCTGGAAACTTGGCGTTATCTATCGGGGAGAAAGTCCACCTCGATGAGGAGCGCCAATCAATCGGTGCAGTGGCCCCGGCAACGCGATCAGGATGCGAGATCGCATATGCAATTGGCCCCTTCATATTTGGTGGACTGGCCTGAGCAATCGTTGAACCATCTACGAATTCAACAAGTGAGTGCACGATCGACTGCGGATGAATAACTGCCTCAATATCTTTATATGCCACGCCAAAGAGATAGTGGGCTTCAATTATTTCTAACCCCTTATTGGCCAGCGTTGCTGAATTTATTGTCACAACCGGACCCATTACCCAGGTTGGATGCGCGAGTGCCTCTGCAATTGTGATTGTCTGCAGATCTTCCCGATCTCTAAATGGGCCACCGCTTGCGGTAAGAATTAACTTTGATACTTCAGATTTCTTGCCGCTGTAGAGGGCTTGCCATAGTGCGCTATGTTCAGAATCAACTGGGAGCAGCTGTCCTGGCTTTGCTTTAGCAATCACTATGTCACCACCAGCAACAAGGGATTCTTTATTGGCTAGTGCCAGCGTATTTCCGACATCAAGGGCTGCAAGTGTTGGAGCTAACCCGATCGAACCGGTGATGGCATTAAGTACGACATCACAGGTAATCGCTGCGATTTCACTCGATGCCTGTGGTCCATCAATTACCTGTACTCCAGGCAGAGCTTGGCGGAAGAGATCGCCATTCTTTATAACACCAATTACCTTGACGCCATATTTCTTCACTTGCTCAATCAATGACTGCGGATTATTTCCGGCAGCACTGAGTGCGATCACTCGGAAAAGTGTTGGATTAGATTCAATGATCTCTAACGCTTGCACACCGATTGATCCTGTTGAACCCAGGATGACAACATCACGCATGGCTATCGGTCCAGAAGATTTTGAGTAGGTGAATATGGCAAACCACTACGTCGCTTTGCGATTGCACTCAACGCTTCCAGTACAACTCGATTAGCAAGAATTGCTGTGATCTCAGCTGCATCAAATGCTGGTGCAACTTCGACGATATCAATTCCGACAACGGGTAGCTCAAGACAAATGCGTCGAACCGCCTCAAGTAGTTCTCGCGATGTCATTCCACCTGGCTCAGGTGTGCCAGTCCCTGGGGCCATACCAGGATCAACTACATCAATATCAACTGAGAGAAATACTCCATCGCAGCCATCGGTCAGCCGCGCAAAAGATTCATCAAGTACAACGTTAAGGCCGCGATGATGTATCTCAGTCATTTCATAAGAACGCATATTCTGATCGCGCATCCATAAAAGAGTTGCTTCATCTGGCCAATATCCACGAAGACCTAATTGCAAGAAGCGATCACCTCGAACATAACCATCTTCAATTAATCTGCGCATCGGGGTGCCATGACCAACGAGGGCACCAAAGTGATCTTCACCGGTATCGGCGTGTGCATCAAAGTGAATCATTGAAATCTTGCCGTGGCCACGATGGTTGGCAATGCCGGCAACATCAGCTGAGGCAATCGAATGGTCGCCACCAAGAATTACTGGAATCGCGCCGCTGCGTGAAATCTTTTCAGTGGCTTCGCGTAACACCGTAAGCGATGCAAAGAGGTCTCCCCCAAGCATTAAAAGATCTCCAGCATCAACAACTTTGAGATCTTTTAGGCCATCGGTGCGGAGCGCTAAATGTGGACGTGATGCATCATGTGGCAGGTAATCACCACCACGAATTGCTTGGGGGCCAAACTTTGCCCCTGATCGATGTGATGCTCCTGAATCGATTGGTGCACCGACAATAACGATATCTGCATCGGCAAAGGTTGCTGGAATATCGAGATCACAACGATCAACACCTAAAAAAGTGAAGTCGGGTCCATACATATTTCCATGGTTGGCCATTTAAGAAACTTTACGCCTACGGCCAACTGCTTGTCCAACGATCACCAAAATGACGGCTAAAAAGAACATCGCCGATGCAATTACATTTGCTTGAGCAGGGATTCCACGTGCAGCCGAGATGTAAACAAATTTAGGAAACGTGGAAAGAGTGCCGGAATTGAAGTTGGTAATAATAAAGTCATCAAATGAAAGGCTAAAGGCAAGGAGTGCAGCCGCGGCAATACCCGGTGCTACTAGCGGCAAAGTTACTCGGCGAAATGTTTGAAATTCATTTGCATAGAGATCCATAGCGGCCTGTTCTAGGCGAGGATCAAGAGAAGCAATACGCGCCTTGACCGTCACAACCACAAAGGACATACAGAAGACAACATGTGCAATTACTGTCGGCCAGAATCCAGGATTGATATGGAATACCAAGAAGAGTGATAGCAGCGATGCGCCAAGAACAATCTCAGGTGTGGCCATTGGTAAGAAGATAAGTAAGTTAGAGGACGAGCGACCTTTAAATGCATGACGGCCGATTGCAAAGGCGATCATGGTGCCAAGAATTGTGGCAAAGGTTGTTGCCAGTAGCCCAATCTTGATTGAGTTGCCAAGGGCTGAGCAAACTTCTGGCGCACCGCAAGGGTTGGTCCAGTTATCAAGAGTGAAACCTTTCCAGACCAAGTTAGATTTTCCGGAATCATTAAATGAGAAGGCAAATGTGTATGCAACTGGAATAAAGAGATATGTAAATGCAACCACCATGTAGATACGAATGAGGTTGCGGCCAATCCAGCGCGAAATGACGGCGCCAAGTGGAAGTGTCGGAATTGATGCATCTTTAATTTTGGTGTTCATACCAACTCCTCCGTTCCGGCTTTACGAATATAGAGAGTGACCAGAATCAGGATTGCCGCCATCAAGGTAAATGAAAGTGCCGCGGCAGTTGGGTAATCAACCACCTTGAAATATCGAGACTCGATGACGTTACCAATCATCTTTGTATTCGGGCTACCAAGCAGCTGAGCATTTACATAGTCACCAGCTGCTGGAATAAATGTCAGTAGCGTCCCAGCAACTACACCTGGCATCGAAAGTGGCAAGGTGACTCTGCGAAATGTTGTGAAGCCATTGGCGTAGAGATCACCTGATGCCTCCAGAGTTCGTGGATCAATCCGATCAATTGATGCATAAAGTGGCAAGGTCATAAACGGTAAGAAGTTATAGGTCATACCCATCACCACTGCAAAGGCGCTCGATGTCAAAGTAGTGCTATCGCTAATCACGCCAAGGGTGCGAAGTGTCGGGACCACAAATCCTTCTTCTCCCAAAATCTGCTTCCACGCGATTGTGCGGAGAATGAAAGATGTAAAAAATGGTGCGACAACGAGAACTAAAAGTACGTTCTTATATTTTCCAGCCTTAAATGCCAGCGCATATGCAAGTGGGTAGGCAATAAGTAAGGCGGCAACGGTTGCGATAGTTGCGTATACAAATGAGCGAGTGAACTGTTCACGATTTTCAATAAAGGCGTCGATGTAATTGGCAAAGCGAAGCGTCTGCTCGTATTGACCGGTATCACCGTTAATAATCCGAGTCTGAGTAGATGTCTGCGCCAGGTTGATGATGGGTAGAATGAAAAAGGTAAAGAGAAAAGCAAAACCTGGCAAAAGCAGCAGGTACGGAGTGCGAATTTTTCCCATAACCGATTTACTCTTCGTCGAGATCTTCCGGCATGACTTCGGTGCCAGCTTCGGCATCTTCGTCGCCGCGAAGGGCAAAGGTGAAAATAGGTGCCCATGAAATATTTACCGAATCGCCCTTGTCAAATGGAGCAACGCCATCATCATTTTGCTCGAAGACCATTAACTCTTGTCCCCATGGCATTAATACTTGGTATTGAGTCGAGACGCCAATATATGAAACGTCTTCAATTTTTCCACCGCTAAGAACGTTGCCAGAGACAGGTGTATCCAGCAATGAGATGCGGAATTTTTCAGGTCGTATTCCAGCCAAGATCGAAGCATCAACTGCGTGTGATCGTGATTTTGGAAGTTGAATTTTCTGCCCGAAGAGATCGGCAACAAGTGAGTCTCCATCGGTACCAATGATTGATCCCTTGATGAGGTTTGACTGACCAAGGAAGTTAGCCACAAATGCTGTCTCAGGGTTGTCGTAGAGATCTGCAGGTGTTCCCATCTGCTCAATCCTTCCCTCATTCATCACTGCGATCGTGTCAGCCATAGTCATGGCCTCTTCTTGATCATGGGTAACGTGTACGAAGGTCAGACCCACTTCTTTTTGAATCCACTTAAGCTCGATCTGCATCTGACGACGTAGCTTGAGGTCTAGCGCACCGAGTGGTTCATCCAAGAGCAATAGCGCTGGCCGGTTAACGATCGCGCGAGCAAGTGCAATGCGCTGTTGTTGTCCGCCAGAAAGTTGAGTTGGTTTGCGAGTAGCAAGGTGCGGAAGTTCAACAAGGTTGAGAACTTTCATCACCTCATCGTTAACATCCTTGATACCGCGGCGACGTAGACCGAATGCAATATTTTCAAAGATTGTCAGGTGTGGGAAGAGAGCGTAATTTTGAAAGACGGTATTAATGGGGCGCTGATAGGGCTTTGTGGTTGTGATATCTGTTGCACCGAGATGAATACTTCCGACCGTGGGCTCTTCTAAGCCAGCGATCATGCGAAGTGTTGTGGTCTTGCCACACCCTGAAGGTCCAAGTAGTGCAAAGAATGAACCTTCAGGGATGGTCAAAGAGAGATCATCAACTGCAGTGAAATCACCGTAGCTTTTTGTAACACGACTAAGTTTTAGATCACCACGTGCAGAATTAGCGCTTTCTCCCACTTAGTTGCCAGCGGCCTTTTGGAAAGCCTCTGTCCAGGTTGTCTCTTCGGTAGGTGTAAGTGAACGGAAGACGGAAAGGTTTGCCATTGTCTTCGCGGTTGGGAAGATGTACTCGCTAGCAGCTAGTACTGGATCAATCTTTTCCATCTCAGCTTGCGCACCCTTCACTGGAGTTACGTAGTTAACGTAGGCAGCAACTTCGGCTGCGATCGCTGGGTCGTAATACCAATTAATAAGCTTTTCAGCGTTTGCCTTTGCTTCGGCTGTTGCGGTGTAAGGAATTATCATGTTATCGCCAGCGATTGTGCCGCCTGATTCCGGGATTGCGAAGTCAAACTTTCCTTCATTTTCTGAAGCCAAGATGAACATATCGCCAGACCAACCGATAACAGCGCTTGCATCTCCTGATGTGAGATCTTCTGCGTACTCATTGCCTTTGACGCCGCGGATCCAGCCATCTGAAATTTTCGCCGCTAAGAAATCAATTGCATTCATGTACTGATCTTCGGTAACAGTCTGAAGATCTACACCTTGTGAGCGCAAGATAATTCCGACGGTATCGCGCATTTCAGAGAGAACCACAATCTTTCCCTTATTTGCTGGGGAAAAGAGATCTTCGATTGTCCGAATACCCTTTGGATTCTTCGCTGTATTCCAACCAAATCCACCCATGATGCCCTGCCAGGTAAGTGACTGCTCACGCATTGGATCAAATGAAGGAGATGCAAGTGTGTCCAGAATATTTCCGGCATTAGGAATATTTGTCTTATCGAATTTCTGGGTATATCCAAGACGGATCCAGCGTGCTGCCATCCAGTCAGTTGGAGTTACTAAGTCGTAACCAATATCTTCTTTAAGTTTAAGTTGTGCTTGAACTTTTCCATAAAATTCATCGTTATCGTTGTAATCTTCAAAGTACTCTGCCGCAATTCCAGTTGAAGCAGTGAAAGCTTCAAGCGTTGGATAGAGCTGAGTATCTTCGTCATAATCTAAATACAGTGGCCAGTTACCCCAACGCACTGAACCGGCAGCAGATGATGCAGAGTCGCCATCTGATCCGCATGAGCTAAGTAACGCTGCTCCGCCAAGTGCACCTGCGCCGGCAACAACTGCGCGACGAGAAATTTTTGAATTAAGAATTGAACGTGCTTCTATTGATAGCGGTTGCTTCTTTCCTACATTTGATGTGTTAGCCATGTGGATGGGCTCCTTTTTATTCCGGAACAAGGGACGGTTGTGCAGAGCCAATTATGTAGCCGATGGGCCTTCTTGGCCAAACTCTTCGGCCACCATTTTTAGGTGATTTCCCAGATAGTTAGCCGTTGAGATTGGTCATCACATGCTTGATTCGAGTGTAATCCTCAAAGCCATATCCCGAGAGATCCTTGCCATATCCAGAACGCTTGTAGCCGCCATGAGGCATCTCAGCCACTAGCGGGATATGGGTATTGATCCAGACGCAGCCAAAGTCAAAGGCCTTAGCAAGGCGCATCGCCCGGCTGTGATCTTTGGTCCAGATCGAAGATGCCAGCGCGTAATCGACGTCATTGGCCATTGCGATTGCTTCGGCCTCGTCGCTAAATTTCTGAACTGTGATGACAGGGCCAAAGATTTCACTTTGAATTAGTTCATCGCTCTGCTTGAGATCAGCAATTACTGTCGGTGAGATGAAATAACCAGCCATACCTGTTGCCGATCCCCCAGCAACGATCCGCGCATGGCTTGGTGTTCGCTCGATAAATCCACTCACTCGTGCAAATTGAGCTGCGTTATTTACTGGACCAACTAATACATCCTGATCTGGCATACCCATTGCAATTACATTGGTGGCTTGATCGGCTAAAAGTTTTACCATCTCGTCATAGACGCCGGCTTGCACCAGCACTCGCGTCGCGGCGGTGCAATCTTGGCCAGCATTGAAAAAGCCAGCGATCGCAATTCCTTCGGCAGCAGCGGCTAAGTCGGCATCGTTAAAGACAACAACTGGAGCTTTGCCACCGAGTTCCAGGTGTACCCGCTTAAGTGATTTCGATGCGGCGCTGGCAACTTCCATGCCGGCGCGAACTGAACCAGTGATCGAAACCATGGCAGGTGTCGCGTGATCAACGAGTGCGGCGCCAGTTTCGCGTTCGCCACAGAGCACATTGAAAACACCATCGGGTAAAAATTCACTCATGACCTGTGCCATTAACAGCGTCGATGCAGGCGTCGTATCACTTGGCTTTAAGACAACGGTATTTCCGGCCGCAATTGCAGGTGCCCATTTCCAGACCGCCATCATCATCGGGTAATTCCACGGGGTTACTTGGGCGCAGACACCAATTGGTTCGCGGCGAACAAAAGATGTCATTCCAGTCATATATTCACCAGCAGATTTGCCTTCTAGATTTCTGGCAGCGCCGGCAAAAAAACGAATCTGATCGACCATTGGTGGTACTTCTTCAGATGCGGTCAGCGCTAGCGGCTTTCCACAATTTTCTGATTCGGTAGCAACAAAATCATCGGCGCGAGATTCAATCGCATCTGCAATTTTAAGGAGAGCGCGTTGGCGCTGCGATGGTGTTGAGTCGCGCCAATCAGGAAAGGCTGCTGCTGCCGCTTTCATGGCGGAATCAACATCGGCGGCGTTGGACTTTGGTGCGGTGGCAAATGGTTGGGCAGTTGCTGGATTAATCAGGGTTGTGACTTCACCTGATGTCGATTCAACTAATTTTCCGTTGACGAAATTGGATAGTTTTTTCATTTGCTATTCCTGACCTTTCGTTGCTCGAATAAGTTGATCGCCATGATCTGTTGGGTGTTGGGTATACGAGGTAAGCCATTTCTCGACTGTGTACTTGCCACTTTCGGAATGCTCACCAAATTTTTCAAGATCTGATTCTTCAAGGCGTTTTACTAAATCAAGTGAGCCAGCGCGAACGGCTGCAAATATTGCAATTGAATTCTCTACCGGAGCGTTTGTGTATCCGAGTTTTTCGCAAGCCGCCCATGCGCCTTCGTCATAACCTTGGATCACTGATCCTTCTGGCTCTGCCATCAGGCGACGAAGGCGTGCATACGATTGTGCTTCTGAATCTGCGAGATGATGAATGATTTGTCTGGCAGACCAACCGTTTTCGTGGGAGACATCTAAGAGTTCTGGTGTGAGACCACGTGCAAGGTTAAGAAAAAACTGGGTTGATGATTCATATGCTGCGCTAGCTTCACGAAGGTTCATAAGCCAGAGTCTACTTATTCTTTCCCTTTTTCGGCAGCTGCGAGTTGTCCGCATGCCCCATCAATCTCGCGCCCGCGGGTATCTCGCACCGTCACTGGTACGCCATAACTTTCTAGAATTCGGACAAACTCTGCTTCATCTTCTCGCCGCGATGCGGTCCATTTCGAGCCAGGCGTTGGGTTGAGTGGAATCAGATTGACATGCGCATTTCTATTTTTAAGCAGGCGGCCTAATAAATCTGATCTCCACGATTGATCATTAATATCGCGAATGAGTGCATACTCAATTGAGTAACGACGGCCAGTCTTCTTCTCGTAGGCATCAGCTGCGGCCAAGACTTCACGGATATTAAAGCGATTATTAATTGGAACCAAGGTATCGCGCAGCTCGTCATCTGGAGTATGTAGCGAAACTGCCAACGTGCAGTTGATGCCCTCATCCATAAGTTTTTCTATACCGTTGACTAGGCCAACGGTAGAGACTGTGACAGACCTTGCGCTGATACCAAGTCCATCTGGATTTGGATCGGTAATGTTATGGAGAGTGCGCGCTACCGCGTTGTAATTAGCAAGTGGTTCGCCCATTCCCATAAAGACAATATTTGAAAGACGAGTTGGTCCACCCGGTAATTCACCAGCAACACAGGCGCGAGCCGCCGCCACAATTTGGGCGGTAATTTCGGCGGCAGTTAAATTGCGAGTAAGTCCTGCCTGGCCAGTAGCGCAGAAAGGACAGTTCATTCCACATCCTGCTTGGGATGAGATACAGACAGTAACGCGATCTGTGTATCGCATTAATACTGACTCAACTAAAACTCCATCGTGGAGCTTCCATAGATCCTTACGAGTCATTCCACCATCAGTGGTGCGGGTTGTTACTAACTCGATAAGTTTTGGCGTAAGTACATCAGCAATCTCTTGTCGTTGATCTGCTGGAATGTCGCTCCACTCTGCCGCAGTTTCGGACAAGTGTGTGAAGTAATGGGTGGCGACTTGGGCTGCGCGAAATGGTTGGAAACCCAACTCTTTCGCCCACTCTTTACGCTCTGCTGGAGAAAGGTCGGCAATATGTTTAGGAGCTTTCTTACGTTGAACCGGTTCATCAAAGACTAAATTGAGTTCTTTCATGAGAGACGTTTCACCAATTCAAAGGCCATATAGATTACAGGGACAGAGAAGAGTACCGAATCTAATCGATCCAGCATTCCACCGTGGCCAGGCAATAAATTGCCCATATCTTTGATCGCTAGATCGCGCTTGATTGCACTCTCGATCAGATCTCCAAATGTGGCAGTGATGACTGTGACTAAACCAGTTGCAATCCCGTATCGGAAATCAGTATCGAGAATGTAATGAAATGCCAATCCCCCGCCGGCCATCGTGAAGACGACTGATCCGATTAAGCCTTCGATTGATTTCTTTGGGCTAATCGATGGTGCCAGGCGATGTTTACCGATCAGCACACCGACTAGATATCCAAAGGTGTCATTGCATCCGATCAAGACAATGCAGGTCATCACAGCGGCATGGCCGTTACTTGGCCGAGCGATCAGAATAAGAAAGCCGCCCAGGAAAGGTAGGTAGAGCAACGCTAAGGCAGTTGCACTCGATCGCTTCACAAAGTTTTCAGTGCCATGTCGCAGTGAGATCACTGCGATCAGGGTAAATGCCACCGACGTCGCGATCGCAAGTCCGTTGATTCCACCAAACCAGGTAGCAGCCGAGATGAAGACAACAGCGATTGCAAGTGTGCGAAATGAGTTAACGAAGCCAACGCTGGTCAGCGCAGTCGATAATTCACGAGTACCAAGGACTAGCGCCAGTGCAACAAGTGCGGCGAAGAAGATTGGCTCGAATTCCAGTGATAACCAGACGGTGACGATAATGGAGATTCCCACAACGATAGATGGCAGCAACTTTCGACCAGCGCGCTTATTAATCGCCTCGTTAATCGAATGTATATCGCTCATGTCATCTCGTTCATGGGAGTTTGAATTCTTAAACTTCGAGAAGTTCAGATTCCTTATGCTTGAGTAGATCGTCAATCTTTGAGACATGCTCAGAAGTAATCTTCTCTAACTCTTTCTCGCCACGGCTTAAATCATCTTTACCGATATCGCCATCTTTTTCTAACTTCTCCATTAACTCTTTTGCAGCGCGACGGATGTTGCGCATCGCAATACGTGAATCCTCCGCCTTGGTCTTTGCTACCTTAATAAAATCTTTACGACGCTCTTCGGTCAGTTGTGGCAGAGCAACTCGAATCATTGAACCATCAGATGATGGGTTAACGCCAAGATCAGAGTCACGGATAGCTTTTTCGATAGATGCCATTGCACCTTTATCAAAGGGTGAAACGATCGCCATTCTGTTCTCTGGAATCTGAATCGAAGCCAACTGCGAGAGCGCGGTGTAGGTGCCGTAGTAATCGACCATGATCTTGTTAAACATGGCAGGGTGTGCACGACCGGTACGAATTGCACCGAAGTCATCTTTAGCAACTTCAACTGCCTTATTCATCTTCTCGGTCGCCTCTGAGAGGGCGCTATTTACATCTGCCATTTTGATTGCTCTTTTCTAACTTAGACGCCTGTTAACTAGATTAGTTAACGAGCGTTCCAATCTTCTCACCGCGTACGGCGCGACCAATATTGCCATTTTCCATTAAATCAAAGACCACGATCGGAAGCTTATTTTCCCGACAGAGGCTAAAGGCTGCGGCATCGGCTACTGCGAGTGATTTCTGTAGAACTTCATCGTAAGAGATGGTGTCATATTTAATTGCGGCGGGATCTATACGAGGGTCTGCGTTGTAGACGCCATCGACGCCAGATTTTGCAAGCAGCAAAGCCTCGGCACCGATTTCAAGTGCGCGCTGGGCAGCCACGGTATCGGTTGTGAAAAATGGCATTCCTGCCCCAGCACCAAAAATTACAACCCGACCTTTTTCGAGGTGGCGAATCGCACGGCGCGGAACATATGGCTCAGCAACTTGCCCCATAGTGATCGCAGTTTGCACGCGAGTATCTACATCTTCTTTCTCAAGAAAATCTTGTAACGCTAGACAGTTCATCACTGTTCCGAGCATTCCCATGTAGTCAGCGCGAGAGCGCTCCATGCCACGTTCTGAAAGTTCGGCGCCGCGGAAGAAGTTACCGCCACCAACAACGATGGCAACCTGAACTCCGGTCATTACAACATCTTTGATTTGTCTAGCTACATCTTGCAGAACATCGGGATCAACACCGACGCCTTTATTGCCACCAAAAACTTCTCCAGAAAGCTTAAGGAGCACTCTTTTATAAGTACCTCTGGTACCTGGCATGAGTGCTCCTTTTCGCTATCTAGAACTTGCGTTAAGTCTACTGACCGACGCGGAAACGGTGGAACTTCTTGACGGCGGTTCCTGCCTCGTCAAGGATCTGCTGGACTGTCTTCTTGGCATCTTTAGCAAATGATTGCTCGAGCAAGCTGACTTCCTTTACGAAACCTGTGATGCGACCTTCGACGATCTTTGAAAGTGAAGCTTCTGGCTTACCCTCTTCGCGAGCAGTTGCCTCTGCAACATGGCGCTCGTTCTCTATCAAATCAGCTGGTACGTCATCGCGGTGTACAAACTTTGGTGCAAATGCTGCGATGTGCTGCGCAATATCTTTACCAACTTCTGCCGCCTCTTTTACAAGTGAGACAAGTACGCCCACTTGAGGTGGAAGATCTGGGCTGGTCTTGTGGAGATAGAGACCAACTGGACCTTCAATAACTGCAACGTTGCGAACTTCAATCTTCTCACCAAGTGTTGCATTGGCTTCATCGATTACAGATTGAACGCTCTTACCGTTAGCCATTGATGATCCTAGGTATGCTGCAAGATCTGGGCTCTTGCTTGCAAGCAAGTGCTCAACTAATTCATCACCGAGTGCGATAAAACGCTCACCCTTAGCAACAAAGTCAGTCTCACAATTGAGTTCGAGCATGACGCCGACCTCGCCAGAAACCTTTGCCACAACCAAACCATTAGAAGTAAGACGACCTTCGCGCTTGGTAACGCCCTTGAGGCCCTTCACACGAATGAGTTCAACGGCTTTTTCGTAATTGCCATCTGCTTCATCGAGTGCCTTCTTGCAATCGAGCATTCCTGCTGCAGTTGCTTCGCGCAGGCGCTTTACATCTTCTGCTGTGTAATTAGCCAATTGTTACGCCTCCGGTGTCTGTGCAACAGCGCCAGTTGAGGCAACAGAATCAGCATCGGCTGGTGCAACAGCATCAGCTGGCGCAGCGGCAAGAATCTGGTTTTCCAGATCAGCAGCAGCGGCTTCAGCCGGTGCCTTTACATCTGCAGGTGCAGCTGTTGTGCGAGCCTTGAGACCCTCAACAATTGCATCTGTCATGACGCGAGTAAGCAATTCAATTGAACGGATTGCATCGTCGTTACCTGGAATCTTGTAATCAACTTCATCTGGATCGCAGTTGGTATCAAGAATTGCAATCACTGGGATACCTAGCTTCTTTGCTTCTGCAACTGCTAGGTGCTCTTTCTTAGTATCGACAACCCAAATTGCTGAAGGCAACTTAGTCATGTGGCGAATACCATCAAGGTTTTTATGTAGCTTCTCGCGCTCACGACGAAGAACTAGAAGTTCCTTCTTTGTAAGCAACATGTCGTTTGCATTCTCAAGTGCTTCAAGTTCCTTGAGGCGCAAAATACGCTTGTAGACAGTTGGGAAGTTGGTGAGCATTCCACCTAACCAGCGCTCTGTCACGGTTGGCATTCCAACGCGTGCAGCCTGCGTGATTATTGGCTGGTGTGCTTGCTTCTTTGTGCCAACGAATAGAACGTGGCCACCTTTGGCAACTGTATCTTTAATAAAGGCATAAGCCTGATCGATAAGTGCAAGTGATTGCTGAATATCGATGATGTAGATGCCATTGCGCTCTGTGAAAATAAAACGCTTCATCTTTGGATTCCATCGACGTGTTTGATGTCCAAAGTGGACTCCACTGTCGAGGAGTTCTCGCATTGTTACTCCTGCCATGACGGCACTCCTTTTTAGATCTTCTTACGCGCGCAAAACACACGCAGAAAATCTGCTCGGTTTATGACTCAACAATTTGTTAAGTCCGTCGCATCTACAACGCCGACTGATTTTGCAATCAGACCGAAGTGGCCTTCATTCCTCGCAAGCGACTCATGAATTAGATGCTGAGAAGTCACCACTTTTTCAAGTGGCGCTGGGTAAAATTCTACCTGAGCAAAAGCAGTGCAATTGACCGCGGCTATGCGCGGGGATGAGCCTGCTTAAAGGCTTTTTGTAGCCTCTCTGTCGATACATGGGTATAGATCTGCGTCGTCGCCAAAGATGCATGGCCCAAAATTTCCTGCACAGTCCGAAGGTCTGCCCCGCCTTCAAGTAAATGAGTCGCTGCCGAATGTCGAAGTGCATGTGGTCCCATTCGCTCTACTCCTTCTAACGCGGAAAGTGCCTGATAGACAACGGTGCGAACCGTGCGCTGATCAATACGCCGACCACGCGCCCCCAGAAATATCGCAGCGCCCGATGCATCGATTGCAATATTTGACCGCGAGTTCTTAATCCAGGCAACAAGAGCCTTCATCGCCGGTGCACCCAATGGGATCGTGCGCTCTTTATTTCCCTTACCCAAAACACGAATCGTATTGCGGGCATAATCCACATCTGAGAAATCCAAACCACAGAGCTCTGATACTCGGGCACCTGTTGCATACAAGACTTCCACAATCGCTAAATCACGAACCGCCAACGGTCCATCTTCTTCTCCCACCCGCTGCTCCAACGCATCCATCGCCAGCCCAGCATCAGCAACAGTGAGTACCTCCGGCAAGGTGCGCTGTCCCTTTGGCGTTGCCAGTGAAATCCCCACATCAATTGGCAGATGGCCTTTCTTAAAAGCCCACTTAGTAAATATCCGAATCGATACCGCCCGCCGCGACAACGTCGTGCGCGCTCCACCTTTAACTTGCAGATTGGCCAACCACGAACGGATGTGCGCCAAGGTCAGTTCCGAAAACGAAACGACTTTCAAAGAACCCAGATGGCTCAACAAACTATCTATATCTCCAAGATATGCCCGGACAGTATGTACGGATAAATTTCGCTCACGCTCTAGATGAAAGGCAAAGTCATGACGTATCTTCTCGAAGTCATGAGCCATGAAATAAGGTTACTCGGGCTTTCGACCTTGTCGCAGTAAGCCGAAGGTGAGTGCATCTTCAAGTGCCATTGCTGATGCGGCGATCACGTTTTCGTGAACGCCAACAGTGCTCCACTCGCCTTTGCCATCAGATGTTTCGACGAGAACACGTGTGATCGCACCGGTGCCAAGGCGTCCTTCAAGGATGCGAACTTTGTAATCGGTAAGTTCGAGAACTGCGAGTTCTGGGTAGAGCGTATTTAGGCCATCGCGAAGTGCGCGATCGAATGCGTTGACGGGTCCATTACCCACGCCGGTGCAGGTGATCTCTTTGCCTTGCGCAGTCACGGTTACTTCAGCGTTAGTGACGATTGAATCTTCGCTGCGTTCGGTAGTGGTGAGCCAGTGATCGATAGTGAAAAATGAGGGACGCTTTCCGACGAGTTCTTCCCGAAGCAAAAGTTCGAATGAGGCATCGGCTGCTTCAAAGGTAAATCCGCGTGATTCCATCTCTTTTACGCGTTCGATAACTCGACCGATTAATTCGCGGTCTCCCCCGAGATCAACGCCGAGTTCTTGTGATTTCAATTCAATTGATGCACGGCCGGCCATCTCTGAAACAAGCATGCGGCGATCGTTACCGACGGCTTCTGGATCTTCATGTTGATAGAGACTTGGATCTACCTTGATTGCAGATGCATGTAGACCAGCTTTATGTGCAAAGGCAGAGACACCAACATATGGCTGGCGGGCAGATGGTGAAACATTCGTTACCTCAGCTACAGCGTGTGAAATTCTAAATGCCTCACGAAGTGCATTTTCAGGCAGTACTGCCTTGTGCTTTTTTAACTCTAAGTTGGCAATAATCGAAACAAGGTCAGCGTTACCGGTACGTTCGCCGTACCCGTTGAGTGTTCCTTGTACATGTGTCACACCTGCGGCAATTGCAGCCATCGAGTTTGCGATCGCACAGCCAGTGTCATTGTGGCAGTGGATTCCGAGGCGAGCATTGGAGGCTGCTAAAACATCGTGTACTACTTGGGATAGTTCATCGGGCAACATGCCACCGTTAGTGTCACAGAGTGCGATTACATCGGCGCCGGCTTCGGCAGCGACTCGAACAACTTCGAGTGCGTAGGCACGATTGTTGCGATAGCCATCAAAAAAGTGTTCGGCATCGAGGAATACTCGCTGGCCCTCTGCACGTAGATGCGTAACGCTATCTCTGATCATCTCGAGGTTTTCATCGAGTGAAGTTTTTAGCGCAAGATCAACGTGGCGATCAAATGCTTTAGCAACGAGTGTGACCGCTGGTGCACCGCTATCGCGAAGGGCGCCCAACAAAGCATCATCGGCAGCCTTTACATTTGGTCGACGAGTGGCGCCGAATGCAACAAAGGTGGCGTGCTTGAGTTTGAGTTCTTTCTTTGCCAGTGCGAAGAATTCGGTGTCCTTAGGGTTAGCACCTGGCCAACCGCCTTCGATAAATCCGACGCCGAGATCATCTAGGTGGCGTGCGATTGTAAGTTTGTCGTGAACTGAAAGATTTAAACCTTCTTGTTGTGCACCATCACGCAAGGTTGTGTCATAGATATGAAATGAGTCATCGATTGTCATAGCGAGACTTTCTTAACCCAGCCATGTGTATCTGCAATTGTTCCGTGCTGTATTGCAAGCAGGTGGCTGCGAATCTGCATGGTGATGGTGCCGGGTTGTCCATCGCCGGTGACCCATGTTCCCATTGAAGATTTTGCTTGACCGATGGGTGAAACAACAGCTGCGGTTCCGCAGGCAAATGTTTCGGTGATCTCACCGGATGCGATCCCTGCTTGCCAATCGCTGGTGCTAATCATTCCTTCTTCAACTTTGTATCCAAGATCTGCGGCTACATGCAAGATGGAATCGCGAGTAACACCTGGCAGCAAGGTGCCGGTGAGTTGTGGCGTGAAGATTGTGGCATCGGCGCCTTTACCTTTTACGAAGTAAAGGTTCATGCCACCCATCTCTTCCACCCATTTACGCTCTACTGCATCGAGCCAGACAACTTGGTCGCAGCCTTCTTTCGCTGCCGCTTTCTGCGCAACAAGTGATGCGGCGTAATTGCCACCGCACTTTGCTTCGCCTGTGCCACCCTGAGATGCACGTACATATTCAGTTGAGATCCAGACTGAGACAGCTTTCGATGGATCAAAGTAAGCACCAGCAGGGGTTGCAATCAAAATGTATGTCGCTTTATTAGAAGGACGAACGCCAAGTCCAACTTCGGTAGCGATCATGAATGGGCGGATGTAGAGAGATTCACCGACTTTATTTGGAACCCATCCAGCATCTTGCTTAACAAGTGTATTTACCGTCTCGAGAAATAAATCAACTGGCATTTCCGGCAACGCCAAACGAGCAGCGCTACGGGCAAAACGTTGGGCATTTGCTTCTGGGCGAAAGAGTGCAATGCCACCATCTGGTTGGCGATATGCCTTCATTCCTTCAAAGATCTCTTGTCCATAATGAAATACAGCGGTGGCGGGATCAAGTGTGATCGGACCGTATGGAAGTAGTTCGGGTTCGGCCCAACCGTTCTTCTCATCCCACTCGCAGATGATCATGTGATCTGTGTAGTACTTACCAAATCCACCTTCAGCAACTAGCGCATCGCGCGTCGCAGCATCTTTGGCGTGTGGATTGAGTGTGAATTTCATTTTATAAAAGCGCTAGTAGCGCATCCCCCACTTGAGTTGTGCTGCGCTTGGAATCACCGCGGGTTGCAAGATCTTTCGCAACAGCAGCTTCTACTTCGCGAGCAGCATCGGTAAGTCCAAGGTGGTCGAGCATCATCACAACTGACATCACTGTGGCAGTTGGATCAGCCAAGTTCTTGCCGGCAATATCAGGTGCTGATCCGTGTACTGGTTCAAACATCGATGGGAAGGCACCGGTCGGATTGATATTTCCAGATGCAGCAAGTCCGATGCCACCGCAGATTGCGGCAGCGATATCGGTGATGATGTCACCGAAGAGATTATCGGTGACGACTACATCGAAGCGATCAGGGTTGGTTACCAAAAACATCGATGCGGCATCTACGTGAATGTAATCAGTGGTGATGGTTGGGAACTCAGCGGCTACTTCGTTAAAGGTGCGAGTCCACAAGCTACCGGCACGAGTCAATACATTGTTTTTATGTACCAGAGTTAACTTCTTGCGATCGCGCTTTGTCGCTAATTCGAATGCATAACGAATTGCGCGCTCGGCGCCACGTCGAGTGTTAAGTGATTCTTCAGTAGCAATTTCATTTGCAGTACCAAGTGCGAGTACGCCGCCGGCGCCAACATATGGGCCTTCGGTGCCTTCGCGTACAACTACAAAATCAATTGGTGATTTGGTAGCAAGTGGTCCAATAACTCCAACAGCAAGTCGGGCTGGACGCAAATTAATGTAGTGATCAAAGGCGAAACGAAGTTTGAGCAAAAGCCCGCGCTCGAGCACACCACTGGGAACTGTCGGGTCGCCAACTGCGCCGAGCAAGATCACGTTCGACTTTGCGATCTCGGCCATTACCGAATCTGGCAGAACTTCGCCGGTGCGATGCCAATAGCCCGCGCCAAGATCGTATTCGGTCTTGACAAAGGTGACGTCATACTTTTTTGCAACAGCATCAAGTACTCGAATTCCCTGAGCAACAACCTCAGGGCCAATTCCATCACCAGCGATGACCGCTAAATTAATTGTCTTTGACATTAGCCAACCAGACTTACTGAACGGACTAGATCTGCACCAATCTCTTGAGCAACGGTTGCTGCTACTGAATCAGAGACACGCGAATCAACAGTGATTGCCATCAGAGCGTCGCCGCCTTGTGCCTCACGTGCGACCTGCATACCCGCGATATTGATCTGTGCGCTGCCAAGTGCGTTGCCGACAGTGCCGACAACTCCCGGACGATCTGCATAACGTAAGAACAACATGTTCTCGGTTGGTGGAAGATCTAAATCAAATCCATCAATTGCGATGATCTTTTCAACTTTGCGAATTCCCATCAAAGTGCCATCGACCTTAATCGACTTTCCGTTGCTGAGGGCTAAGTGAATTGAGATCATGCTGCGATATTCAGGACTATCAGGTGATGTTGTTACATTGGATGTAACACCGCGCGCTGCAGCAAGTCCCGGTGCATTTACATATGTGACATCTTCGGATCCAGCAGCAAGCAGTGCACCCTTGAGTGCGCTGACTGCCAGGATTGATGAATCGTGTCCTGAGATATCTCCCATGACGCAAATTTCAATACTTACTGGAAGTTCACCAGCAAGTGCGGTGCCGATCTGTGCCATCTTCTCAACGAGTGGAAGTGATGGACGGATCTCGTCATGGATTGCTCCACCTTTAACGTTGACCGCATCAGGTACAAGCTCTCCCCCGAGTGCTTTACGCACTGAGACAGCAACAGCAATACCTGCACGCTCTTGCGCTTCATCGGTAGATGCACCGAGGTGAGGTGTTGCAACAACTTGATCGAGTTCAAATAGCGGTGAGTCAGTACATGGTTCGGTTGCATAGACATCGAGTCCGGCACCAGCAACGCGACCTTCTTTGATTGCGTTATAAAGCGCAGTCTCATCAAGTACGCCACCACGAGCAGCATTAATAATGCGCACCGCTGGCTTTACCTTTTTCAGAGCCTCTTCCCCAATTAAGTTGGCAGTCTCTTTTGTCTTTGGCAGGTGGATAGTAATGAAATCACTGCGCTTTAAAAGATCATCGAGTTCAACTAATTCAACTCCGAGTTGAGCAGCACGTGCAGGTTGTAGATATGGGTCATATGCAATGACGTTCATACCGAAAGCCTGCATTCTGTGTGCCACTAACTGGCCAATGCGACCGAAGCCGACAATGCCCAGAGTCTTTTCGAAGAGTTCAGCGCCGGTGTATTTAGAGCGTGCCCATTTTCCATTACGAAGGGCAGCGTGTGCTGGTGAGATAAAGCGCGCTGATGCCAAGAGCAGCGAGATCGATAATTCGGCAGCAGAGACGATATTTGATGTTGGGGCATTAACAACCATGACACCAGCGGCAGTTGCCGCAGGAATATCAACGTTGTCGAGACCAACTCCAGCACGCGCAATAACGCGAAGACCTTTTGCCGCAGCAATTGCTTCGGCATTCATCTTGGTTGCAGAACGAATCAGTACCGCATCAACACCTTTGCCAAGTTCAGCTAAGAGTTCTGCTCGGTTTGCACCATCACAGTTACGGACTTCAAAATCTGGACCCAACGCATCTAGCGTCGCTGGGCTTAACTCTTCTGCAATTAATACGATGGGTTTAGCCACGTGATGCGCTTCCTTCTTGGTAATCGTCCTTATTTGAATTCTTCATCCAGCTAAACATTTTGCGGAGTTCGCGTCCGACAGTTTCGATTGGATGTGTCTCGCCCTTTGCGCGGAGTGATTTGAACTCTGGTGCGCCGGCTTCTTGATCATCGATAAAACGCTTAGCAAATGCGCCAGATTGAATGTCGGCTAGAACTGCCTTCATATTCTCTTTCACACTTGGATCAATGACTCGTGGACCTGAGACGTAATCTCCGTATTCGGCTGTGTCAGAGACTGACCAGCGCTGCTTTGCAATTCCGCCTTCGTACATCAAGTCAACGATCAACTTGAGTTCGTGTAGACATTCAAAGTATGCAACTTCTGGTTGGTAACCAGCTTCAATCAAAGTTTCGAAGCCGTACATCACTAGCTGAGATGCACCACCACAGAGAACTGACTGCTCACCAAAGAGATCGGTCTCGCACTCTTCGGTAAATGTGGTCAGGATTCCACCGGCGCGAAGTCCGCCGATTGCCTTTGCATATGAAAGTGTGAGTGGCCATGCGTTGCCAGTTGCATCTTGCTCGACTGCAACGATGACAGGGACTCCACGACCTGCTGAGTACTCACGGCGAACCAAGTGGCCTGGACCCTTTGGTGCAACCATGCAGACATCAACATTTGCTGGTGGAGTGATGTATCCAAAACGAATATTAAAACCGTGGCCAAAGAAAAGCGCATCGCCAGCTTTGAGATTTGGCTCGATTGATTCTGTGTAGATGTGGCGCTGAACATGGTCAGGCGCCAAGAGCATGATCACAGTGGCTTCTTTGACTGCATCAGCAACGCTTGTTACGCGAAGGCCAGCTTCTTGCGCCTTGGCACGAGATGGTGAACCATCTTTGAGGCCAACGCGCACATCAACACCAGAGTCGCGAAGACTGAGTGCATGTGCATGGCCTTGTGAGCCGTAACCGATGATCGCGACCTTGCGACCTTGGACGATTGAGAGATCTGCATCCTCTTCGTGATACATCGTTGCCACGGTATTTCTCCTTTGTGTTGTTCGTTCTAGCGTTAGTTTAGTTCTGATAGTCGGGCTGAGTGTCGTGCTTTGTATTGCTAATTGCACCTTCGAGGAACTCTTCGATGCGAATTACGTTGATGAGCTTGTCTAATTGAGCGATAATTTGCTCGAGCGAGTGACCTTCGACACTTACCTCGATAATCATCTTTGAGATCTTATTGTTCTCGGTCGGACCAACAACCAGCGAATCAATGTTGTAGGTACGTCGTGCAAAGAGTCCAGCCACTCGGGCAAGTACTCCTGGCTCGTTCTCTACCAGAACTTCTAATTTATGAATGGCCATTAGAGCTCCTGTGAATCCCAGTCAGGAGCAGTGGCGCGAGCGATCATGATGTCATCGTTAGATGTTCCAGCAGCAACCATTGGCCAGACCATCGCATCGCGATGAACTCGGAAATCAACTACTACTGGTTGATCATTGATCGACATAGCTTTTTCGATCACAGCATCAACATCTTCTGCTCGTTCGCAGGCAAGTCCAACACAGCCCATTGCTTCTGCAAGCAGTGGGAAGTTTGGAACACGCTTTGAATCAAGGCTGGTATTTGAATATCGACCATCATAGAAAAGCGTCTGCCATTGGCGAACCATGCCAAGACTTTCATTGTTGATGATTGCAATTTTCACTGGAATATTATTTAACGCACAAGTTACTAACTCTTGATTTGTCATTTGGAAACAACCATCGCCATCAATTGCCCATACTGTCGCATCTGGTGCGCCAACTTTGGCACCCATCGCCGCCGGAACGGCATATCCCATTGTGCCGGCGCCACCTGAGTTGAGCCATGTACGTGGCTTCTCATATTTAACAAATTGTGAAGCCCACATCTGATGTTGGCCAACGCCTGAAGTAAAAATAGTATCTGGACCACAGATTTGGCTCAGGCGTTCAATTACATATTGAGGTGAGAGCGAACCATCAGATGGAACGTCATATCCAAGTGGATAAGTTGCGCGCAAATTATTCATCGAATTTAGCCACGGAGTTAAATCTGGTCGACTCTTTGCAAGTGCTGCCTTAAGTGCAGGGACAAGTGCTTTCATGGTTTCGCGGACATCACCGATAATTGGAACATCGGCATAACGATTCTTTCCAATTTCGGCAGGATCAATATCTGCATGGATAACCTTTGAATTAACAGCAAATGTCGAAAGCTTGCCAGTAACACGATCATCAAATCGTGCACCAAGTGTGATTAGTAGATCTGCCTTTTGTAACGCTGTCACTGCCGCAACTGTTCCGTGCATTCCTGGCATTCCCATGTGAAGTGGATGCGAATCTGGGAAAGCACCACGTGCCATCAGAGTTGTTACAACTGGTGCACCGAGAAGCTCTACGAGTTCAAGAAGTTCGCGAGCACCATTGGCTTTAATTACTCCGCCGCCGACATAGAAAACAGGCTTGAGTGATTGCGCGATTAAGGCAGCAGCATCGTTGATGGAACTTTGGTTGGGCACAATCTGCGGTTTGTATCCAGCCATCTCAATATTTGTTGGCCAGCTGTATGTGGTCTCTTTCTGTAGTGCATCTTTTGCAATATCTACAAGTACTGGACCTGGACGACCTGTTGTCGCGATGTGGAATGCCTGCGCAATTACGCGAGGGATTTCATCTGGATCGGTGACTAAGAATGAATGTTTGGTAAACGGCATCGTGATTCCACGAATATCAGCTTCTTGAAATGCATCGGTGCCAATTGCAACCGATGGAACCTGACCTGTAATTGCAACCATTGGTACTGAATCCATCGCAGCATCCATCAACGGTGTCACTAAGTTTGTGGCACCGGGGCCAGAAGTTGCAATACAAACTCCGGCACGTCCGGTTACTTGGGCATATCCAGTGGCGGCATGACCTGCGCCTTGTTCGTGGCGAACCAAGATGTGGCGAATTGTGGAGTCAAAGATCGGATCGTAGGCAGGAAGAATTGCGCCACCGGGTAGACCAAACATCACATCAACGCCAACTGCTTCGAGGGTTTTCACCAACGAAGTAGCTCCATTCATTGTGGTTCCATCAACTGTTGGTACGTGTGCCATATCTTCTTGCCCCTTTCCGTCTCGAGTTCTTAGTTAAAAATTTATTAAATGAAAAAGCCCTCAGAGAACTGAGGGCGCGCGATACCAAAGAGGCACGCGCTATCGAATCACCACCACTGATGCAGATGTTGAGGCTACTGATTTCACCTCTTTATTATCCAACACGTTACGAGGTGAGTCAAGAGATGAGATACCGATCTCGAAATTTGAGACGGCAAAGCTCTACTTACAGACCGCCCCCATAGATGCAGAGGTCACAGTTTTGGAGTACCTTGCGAGGACTCCCCTAGTAAATTTGTGAGGTAGCGGGGCCCAACCAACCTTACGTTTTGCAAGTTCTGCTGAATCGACCAGTAAATCTAAGGTCCGCTTTTCGATATCGATTCGTATGAGATCTCCATCTTTAATAAAAGCGATTGGCCCACCATCGACTGCTTCAGGTGAGATGTGGCCCACGCAAAGTCCAGTTGATCCACCGGAGAAACGACCATCAGTAATCAAGAGCGTCGACTTTCCAAGACCGGCACCTTTAATCCCAGCAGTAATCATCAAACTCTCACGCATTCCTGGACCGCCCTTGGGTCCTTCATAACGAAGCACAACAACATCGCCTGCTTGGATGGTGCCATCTTCAAGTGCAGCCATTGCCGCTTGTTCACGTTCGAATACCCGAGCTGGACCCTCGAAAGTTTTGATTCCGATTCCTGCGGTTTTGCAGACGGCGCCTTCTGGGGCCAGAGATCCGCCAAGAATTGTGATTCCAATATCGGTAGAAAGTGGACTCTTAATTGGATGCAGAACTTCTCCATCTGCATACGGAGGATTTATATCGGCAAGATTTTCAGCCATTGTTTTTCCAGTAACGGTGAGAACATCTCCATGCAAATATCCACCATCAAGTAAGGATCGGAGTACAACCGGAATTCCGCCTACTCGATCAACATCGGTCATCACAAACTTTCCAAAAGGCTTAAGGTCTCCAAGTAACGGTACCTTTGAACCAATACGGTGGAAATCTTCTAGCTCTAGCGGGACTTCAGCTTCGTAGGCAATTGCCAAGAGATGCAGCACTGCATTGGTGGAGCCACCTAAGGCCATCAAAATAGTGATCGCATTTTCGAATGCTTGTTTTGTCAAAATATCACGGGTGGTAATTCCATTAGCAATTAAATTGACAACTGCTTTACCTGATTCGATCGCGTATTTATCGCGACGGCGATCTACTGCAGGAGGTGCAGCTGAGCCAGGTAGCGACAATCCGATCGCTTCACCAATTGATGCCATTGTGTTTGCGGTATACATACCGCCACAAGCACCTTCTCCTGGACAAATGGCTTTTTCAATTTCAGTTAAACGCTCTTTAGTAATCAAGCCACGCGCACAAGCACCCACTGCTTCAAATGCGTCGATGATGGTGACATCTTTTCCATCAACTTGGCCAGGTAAAGTTGAACCTGCATAAACAAATACGGAGGCGACATCAAGTCGCGCTGCTGCCATCATCATTCCTGGCAGGGATTTATCGCAGCCGGCAAAGGTGACCATGCCGTCGAAGCGCTCTGCTTGCATCACTGTCTCTACTGAGTCGGCGATGATTTCGCGAGAAACTAGCGAGAAGTGCATTCCCTCATGGCCCATTGAAATTCCATCAGATACCGAAATGGTTCCAAATTGCATTGGAAATCCACCAGCTTCGATAACGCCTAACTTCGAAGCCTTTGCAAGACGATCAAGTGAGAGATTGCAAGGAGTAAATTCATTCCATGATGAAGCAATACCAATTTGAGGTTTTACCCAATCATCATCGCCCATTCCAACTGCACGCAACATTCCACGTGCAGGTGCGCGTTCGAGTCCATCGGTGACGACTCCAGAGCGGGGTTTCATATTAGCCATGAGATAATTCTAACCTAAAAGCCCAATCCCGGTAGATTCACAAGGAGTACTTAGCTGTGTCAAAAAACCCAGAAGTTACAACCGAATTAGATCCGACCCGATGGCGCACACTTTTTGTGGTCGCGATCTCACAATTGATGGTCGTGCTTGACTCATCAATTGTAAATATCGCAATCCCATCAGCCAAGATTGATCTCGGCATTACCGATGCAAATCAGCAGTGGGTTGTGACCGCTTACACATTGGCCTTTGGTTCATTTCTTCTCCTCGGTGGTCGCATCGGTGACTACATGGGGCGCAAGCGCATTCTCATGGTTGGTCTTCTTGGATTCGCTGGAGCATCAGCGCTCGGTGGCGTTGCCGCTTCTCAGGGGATGCTCTTTGCTTCCCGCGGATTGCAGGGTCTATTTGCTGCACTCCTTGCTCCCGCTGCGCTTGCGATTATCAGCGTTACTTTCACGGTGCCAGCAGAGCGCGCAAAAGCATTTGGTGTCATCGGTGCAATCTCAGGTGGTGGTGCAGCAATCGGTCTCATCCTTGGTGGCGCTCTTACTGAATTCTTCTCATGGCGCTGGTGCATGGGTGTAAATGTTCCGATTGCACTTATCGCCGCAGCACTTGCCTTTAAGTTTGTTAAAGAATCCAAAGCACAAGGCGATCGCAGTTATGACATCCCTGGTGTAATCACTGCTACTGGTGGTCTCTTCGCGCTGACCTACGGATTCAGCGAAGCCGCAACAAAAGGTTGGGGTGATCGCCTCACAATTTCATTCTTCGTGGCTTCGGTAATTCTTCTGGTGTCATTTGTATTCATTGAAAAGCGAGTTGCAAATCCATTAATGCCACTTCGCGTAGTCACTGAGCGCAACCGCGCTGGTTCATACCTTGGTTCACTGGTTGTCGGTGCCGGACTATTCTCAATGTTCTTATTCCTTGGCATTTACTTCCAGGTTGTATTGCAATTTAGTCCGCTTCGCTCTGGCTTTGCTTTCTTGCCCTTTACCGCAGGAATTATTATCGGTGCTGGAATTTCCTCTAACTTGCTTCCAAAATTTGGGCCACGTCCACTCATGGTCCCTGGCCTCTTGGTCTCAGCGTTGGGTCTACTCTCAATGACGATACTTACGCCTACATCAAGTTACTTCGGTCATATCGTTCCTGCTCTGACGTTGATGTCATTCGGTCTGGCCTTTGTATTTATTCCTCTCACATCTACATCTCTGCACGCAGTAAGGCCTGATGACACCGGTGTCGCATCAGCAATGCTCAACACCAGTCAGCAAATTGGCGGATCACTTGGTACCGCTCTCCTCAACACTGTTGCTGCTACCGCCACCGTCAGTTATGCGGCGGCAAATGTAAATGCGGCCCAGTATGAAGCGTTGGTACATGGATTTACCCGAGCATGGACAGTGGGAGCGCTCTTACTGATTGCCGGTTCTGTGGTGCTCTTCTTCTTTATTCGAGTTGGAAAAGAATCACTCGTTGAAACTGAAGGCGCTGGCTTTCACTAATTAAGAAGTAGCTTGACCTAAGTGGCCAAGGAGAAGTTCGCGCACTCGCGCAGCATCTGCTTGGCCCTTTGTCTCTTTCATGACTGCGCCAATTAAGGCACCAGCTGCAGGTAGATGACCGCTTCGAACTTTTTCTGCTGTCTCTGCCTGTTCACCACAGACTTTTTCAATGGCGGCCATGAGTGCGCCATCATCATTAACAACTTTGATCCCGCGTTTTGTCACAACTTCTGCTGGCGTACCTTCGCCGGCAATCACGCCTTCGACTACTGCACGAGCTAACTTATCGGTGAGTTCTCCTGAATTTACAAGGGCGACGATTGCCGCAACATCCTTTGGCGTAATTGAGAGTTCGCGTACGGAAACATTTTGTTCGTTAGCAACACGTGAAATTTCACCTAGCCACCATGAACGTGCCTTTGTCGGATCAGAGCCAAGCAGGACTGTCGCTTCCACGATGTCGAGTAAATCGGCATTGACCATCGCTGACATCTCTTTATCTAATACCTGCCACTCTTCTTGCAAACGCTTACGACGAATCGATGGGCGCTCTGGTAGCGCTGCACGTAGCTCTTCAATCCATGCGGCATCAGGTACCACTGGAACTAGATCAGGCTCTGGGAAATATCGGTAATCCTCTGCTTGCTCTTTCGATCGACCAGAGCGAGTCAGGCCAGTATCTTCTTGAAAATGTCGAGTCTCTTGTTTTACCTTTTTGCCTGCATCTAATAACTCCGCATGGCGAATCATTTCGCCGCGGATTGCGCGTTCGACAGAGCGAAGTGAGTTCACATTCTTGGTCTCAGATCGGGTACCAAGTACATCCGATCCCATCGGCTTGAGTGAGACGTTTGCATCACAACGAAGTGAGCCTTGCTCCATCTTTACATCAGAGACGCCAAGGCCACGCAAAATATCGCGAAGTTCGGCAACATATGCACGCGCTACTTCTGGCGCATATTTACCAGTGCCCGGCACAATCTTGGTCACGATTTCAACTAATGGAATTCCAGCGCGGTTGTAATCCAAGAGTGAGTAATCAGCGCCGTGAATTCGACCAGTAGCACCACCTACGTGAAGTGACTTACCTGTGTCTTCTTCCATATGTACCCGCTCGACTTCAATGCGAAATGTCTTTGCGCCTTCATCGGTATCGATCTCAACATCGACATAACCATCAAAACAGATGGGTTCGTCGTACTGTGAAATCTGGAAATTCTTTGGCATATCTGGGTAGAAGTAATTTTTACGGGCAAAGCGGCTACGTGGCGCAATCTGACAGTTGAGCGCTAAGCCAATTTTAATTGTTGATTCAATTGCTGCCGCATTCACTACTGGCAACGCACCAGGAAGTGCGAGACAGACGGGACATGTTTGCGTATTAGGTTCGCCACCAAAAATTGTGCTGCATGAGCAGAACATCTTTGATTCGGTATTGAGTTCAACGTGAACTTCTAGTCCGAATACTGGATCGTATTTAGCAACGACATCGTCATATGAAATAGCCATTACTTAGCACCTCCCAGAGCAGGTACCTTTGAAATTAAATGTCCGCCCCATTTATCAACAAGAGCGCCCTCAAGAGCTGAGCCGACTTGATAGAGGCGGTGATCTTGCATCGCTGGCGCCATAATCTGGAAGCCAACAGGGAGCTGATCTTCATCGGCTAATCCGGCCGGCAAACTCATTCCGCAAATACCGGCGAGGTTAACCGGAATTGTTGCGACATCTCCAAGATACATTGCAATCGGATCATTAGATTTTTCACCGATTTTAAAAGCTGTAGTCGGCGCAGTTGGTGAGACCAATACATCAGCTTGCGCGAAAGCCTTTGCGTAATCTTGAATAATCAAGGTACGGATCTTCTGCGCACTTCCGTAATAGGCATCGTAATATCCAGATGAGAGTGCATATGTACCAAGAATGATGCGTCGCTTTACTTCATGGCCAAAGCCAGCGTTACGAGTAGCGTTCATTACTGATTCAGCCGATGCGCCGTCACTATCCCCCACGCGAAGTCCATATCGCATCGCATCGAAGCGAGCGAGATTTGAAGAACATTCAGAAGGTGCAATTAAATAATAGGCAGCGAGAGCGAATTCAAAGCTTGGGCAATCAACTTCAACTATCTGTGCGCCAAGGGATGCAAGTACCTGTAGCGATTCATCAAAGCGCGCCTGGACTCCGTTTTGATATCCCTCGCCCTGAAGTTGTTTTATTACACCGATCTTCATTCCCTTAACATCACTGCTGCGTGCTGCAGCGATCACATCCGGAAATGCGCCGTTCACACTTGTTGCATCCTTGGGGTCATATCCGGCGATTACATCGTGCAGCATCGCGGTATCTAAAACTGTGCGACCAATTGGTCCTGCTTGATCAAGACTTGATGAGTATGCAATCAGACCATAGCGAGAGACAGCGCCATACGTTGGACGCACTCCAACAATTCCAGTCAGCGCTGCTGGTTGGCGAATTGATCCGCCGGTATCGGAACCGATTGCAAGCGGTGCCTCAAAAGAACTTACCGCTGCCGCAGATCCTCCACTGGATCCACCTGGTGTTCGAGTGAGATCCCATGGATTAAATGTTGGGCCGTATGCAGAATTTTCAGTAGATGAACCCATCGCAAATTCATCCATATTTGTCTTACCTAAGATGACGAGCCCGGCTGCCTTTAACTTTGTGACAACGGTTGAGTCATACGGTGGTTTCCACCCTTGCAAAATTTTTGATCCAGCGGTTGTCGGTACACCTTCTTGGGCAAGCACATCTTTAAGTGCAAGTGGAATACCTGCAAGTGGATGTAATTTCTCGCCCGCGCTGCGCTTTGCATCAATATTTTTTGCTTGTGCAAGTGCGCCTTCTGCATCTACATGTAGAAATGCTTTTACTGATGGATCAACATCTGCAATGCGATCAAGGTGTGCTTGAGTTAAAGAGGTCGAAGTTACTTCACCCTTTGCCAAGGCTTGTGCCATCTCGGCTGCGCTCTGCTTAATCATTCTGCTTCACCAAGAATTTGTGGCACTCTAAATCGGTCTTCTTCTTGCGCCGGCGCACCAGAAAGTGCTTGTTCGGATGTCAGGCTTGGCAGCACAACATCTGCTCTGAAAACATTGACGATCGGTTGCGGATGAGATGTTGCGACAACTCCATCAAGATTTACCTCTTGTACGCGAGCGACAGCATCAAGAATCATTCCAAATTGGGAAGCTAGATTGGTGAGCTCTTCTTCGCTCATCTCTATTCGAGCAAGCGCTGCTAATTTTGCGACATCGTCGCGGGAAAGGCTGCTCATAGCCTCAGTCTATAAAAAGATCGCGCTAGGAGCGAATTTGACCAGTACCCGTGACAATCCACGTCGTTGTAGTCATGGCTGCAAGCCCCATCGGGCCACGGGCATGTAATTTCTGATTCGATATTCCAATCTCAGCGCCAAAGCCCATCTGTTCGCCATCGGTAAAGCGAGTCGATGCATTGACCATTACTGCGGCGCAATCTGAAAGCGCAATAAATTTACGTGCACTCTCTTTATCTTCGGTGACAATAGCTTCGGTGTGATTTGTGCCAAATTTTTCTATATGATCAATTGCATCGATGAGTGAATCGACAACACCCACATTCATCTCAAGGACCCCGTATTCAGTCCCCCAATTCTCATCACTTACCGGTTCAACCGAGATGCCAATCTTTGATGCAACCCGCTTGGCAGCGCCATCACAATGCATGGCGACACCGGCTTCATGTAGTGATGAAAGCAGAATTGGCAGGAACTCATCAGCAACTGATTTATGTACCAATACCGTCTCAGCTGCATTACAGACACTTGGTCGATGCGTCTTCGAATTCATAACAATCGGAAGTGCTTTAGCTAGATCAGCACTGGCATCAATGTAGACATGGCAGACACCAGCACCAGTCTCAATTGTTGGCACAGTGGCCTCATCAACTACCATCCGAATCAGAGCTGCGCTACCTCGTGGAATTACTAGATCAACTTTTCCACGCGCTGTAAGAAGTGCCGTAACTGTGGCGCGATCATCTGATGGCACAAGTTGGATTACATCAGGTGAGATATCGGTATCTGCCAAGGCATCACGCATCACTGTTACTAGAATCTTATTACTGGCATCAGCGGTAGATGATCCACGCAGAAGAGCGCAATTTCCGGACGCTAATAAGATTACCGCCGCATCAACGGTCACATTGGGCCGTGCTTCATAGACCATTCCAATTACGCCAAAAGGAACGCTGATCTGTTCGAGCTCTAACCCATTGGGAAGAGTAGATTTATTTAAAATTCTTCCGAGTGGATCGGGTAAGGCTGCGACCTGTCGAGCACCATTTGCAATACCGGCAACACGATCAGCGGTAAGCAAAAGCCGATCTTGCATCTGTGGATGCATTGATGACGCTTGTGCGCGAGACATATCTTCTTTATTTGCTGCCAAGATTTCAGCTGCACGAGCATCGATTGCATCTGCAATTTTAAGGAGTGCGGATTTACGTTCTTCCCCCGAGGTTCCCGAGAGTGTGCGGGTGGCTTTACGCGCATTGAGCGCTAGCCCCTCGACAATTGCGACTGCGTTCATAGGAATAAGCCTAGCGGCAGATACCCTTCCTACGTGAGAAAATTAATTCGAAATCTGCTCATCTCGGTATTTGTTCTCTATCTCGCTCTCTTCGGATTAACAAAAGTTATTCGCTATCCAGAACCTATTGCGGCGATAAAGCTCGGACTTGCCCCAGCATCTAAGACACCAGATCTGATGCCATTTCATATTATTAAATCATCGCCATCAAATTCTTCACCCTTGGGCCTTGGGCTCGCTGAAAGTATTGATCAAGTAACCTGGCAAGGGAAGAACGTTCCATTTACCGAATTTCTTTCAGCCACCCAAACAAATGCTTTTATTGTGATTCGAGACGGCAAGATTACATATGAGAAGTACTTCAACGGACACACGCAATCGACTGTGCTGCCTTCGTATTCAGTTGCTAAGACAATGACATCACTGGTAATCGGCCAACTCATTGATGAAGGGAAACTTTCAGAGAACGATACCTTTGTAAAATATCTGCCAAAGTTTGAGGCGGGTACTTCATTTGATCGAGTCACGATTGCACAACTACTCGATATGAACTCTGGCATCGGCGTCTCCGATAATTATCCAGCAGGGCCATCCGGGTGGGGTGTTGCCATTGCCCAGATGTATGCCACAACAGATATGAATTTCTTTATGGGTAACAATCAAAAAATGCGAGAAGAACCAGGAACTTTTCCGGAGTATCGAAGCGTGAACACCCAGATGCTCGGTCTCATTATCCAGAAGATAACTGGCAATAAGGTCGCTGATGAATTTAGCAACCGTGTGTGGAAGGTTGTTGGCGCAGAGTACGACGCAACTTGGAATGTAGATAAAGTCGGCGGTCATGAAAAGGCATTCTGTTGCTTCAATGCAACTGCACGCGATTACGCTCGTGTGGGCCAAGCGCTCATGACTGGATCGCCTGCAATCGCGAGTACTGCATGGAGTGCTCGACTTTCGACACCTGTGGTGAAGTTGGATTACGGATGGGGCTACGGCGCACAGATGTGGCATCCATTTGCTGGGATCAATCTCATGATGGGCTTACATGGCCAATATATTTATCAAGATAAGTCACGTAATACTGTGATTGTAAAACTCAGTGATATGCCAACTAGCTCAGACGGAATTAGTGACGATATTGCAGATGTGCTGCGGGAGATTTCAGAGCAGAACTAGATCGTCACGATGTACAAGTTCGCGCTCGTACTCAGCGCCAAGACTTGCTGCTAACTCTTTGGTAGATCGTCCCAACATCTGCGGGATCTCATCGCTATCAAATGCCACGAGCCCACGGGCAACTACTTCACCCGATAGTGAAACAAGTTCGACGGTATCGCCAGAAATAAAATGGCCAGATACCTCAGTCACACCAGCAGGCAAAAGAGATGTTCCGCGTTCGCGAATTGCCTTCACAGCTCCATCATCGAGGGTGAGTTTTCCTTGCGGTGTTGATGCATGTGCCAACCACAACAAGCGAGAATTACTCCGGCTGCCTTGGGCATGAAAATATGTTCCTACTTCATCACCCGCAATTGCCATTTCACTCTGCTCGAGTGAGGTTAAGAGCATTGGGATTCCAGCGCTAGTTGAGATACGCGCCGCTTCAACTTTAGTAACCATTCCGCCGCTACCCACGCCAGCACTTCCTGCACCACCAAGCACGATGGATTCGATCTCGCTCATCTTTGCAACCGTGTGAATTGGACGTGCACCTGCTTGGGTTGGTGGAGCGTCATAAAGTGCGTCAATATCTGAAACAAGTATTAGTAAATCTGCGCCAATTAAAAGTGCGACCAACGCTGCTAATCGATCGTTATCACCAAAGCGAATTTCTTGAGTACCGACAGTGTCATTTTCATTGATAATCGGAACTACACCTAGCGCTAATAATTTAGCCAGAGTCTGGTGTGCATTCTGGTAGTGAGATCGGCGCACAATATCTTCAGTGGTCAGAAGTACTTGTGATGAAAGCAAATTATGAGATGAGAATGCTTGATTGTATTTTGCGATCAGTAAGCCCTGCCCTACTGATGCCGCTGCTTGCTGAGTAGGTAGATCTTTTGGTCGGGCTGTGAGTTTGAGGGGTGCAAGTCCGGCCGCAATTGCACCAGATGAAACAAGCGCGACTTCGGCGCCGCGGCTTTTAAGTGCTGCAATCACATCTACGATTTTGGTAATTGCAGCGGAATCTAATTGTGATCCGGCTGCGCCAGTTAGAGAAGAAGAGCCGATCTTGATAACAATGCGCTTTGCAGATGTAACGGCAGTGCGATCCCCAGTGCGAACCATTACCTTTACTCCTTTCCTTTACCCTCTAAAACTTCATCAGCCTCAAACTCTTTACCGTTGATCACCTGAATTACTTGAGGGGTACGCGGGTCTTCCACGTTGTACTCCCATTGCTTTGCAATCTCTTCATCGCTGAGTTCATCAGGCTGGCGATCTGGCACCATCCAGGTTGATTCAAGTCGTGAATCTTCACCACGACGATGTAAGTGGCCAGCAAGTTGCTCAGCACCAGCTTCAATTGTTGGCTCCCAGTCAAAGACGATCTCATTATCGCCATCACCAATGCGAACTTCGCTACCGGCAATCGCACCCTTTTTAAATAGTTCTTTTTCAACGCCTAGTTGTGCCAGGCGGTCTGCAAGATAGCCAATGGCCTCTGCATTTTTAAAGTTAGTTTGGCGTACCCAGCGTTCAACTTTCTTGCCACGAACTGAGAAGGTGCCATCAGCATTTACGCGAACACTAAATCCTGAGTCATCAACTGCAGTTGGTCTTAGAATAATTCGAGTGCGCTCTTCGGTCGCTGCTTCGGCGCGAGCCTTCTGCACCAGACGTCCCATCGCATAATTGAGTTCTGGTAGACCTTCGCGCGAAGCGGCCGAGACTTTATAAACGTCATAACCCTTTTCCCGCAGAGTTTCTTCGACCATATCTGCCATCGCTGATCCATCTGGAAGATCGATCTTATTTAGCGCAACGATTCGAACACGATCTTCTAAACCGCCATAGAGTGCGAGTTCTTCTTCAATAATTTCTAGATCAATCACTGGGTTTCGATCAGTCTCAAGCGTTCCGCAATCAAGTACGTGAACGAGTGCCACGCAGCGTTCGACGTGACGTAAAAATTCAAGTCCGAGTCCCTTGCCTTGAGAAGCACCTGGGATTAATCCTGGTACATCAGCGACGGTAAAACGAGTTTCACCAGCTTGAACAACGCCAAGGTTTGGAACGAGTGTGGTGAATGGATAATCAGCAATCTTTGGACGTGCGGCAGATATCGCGGCAATCAGCGATGACTTTCCAGCACTTGGAAATCCAACGAGTGCAATGTCGGCAACTGACTTAAGTTCTAGAAAAAGTGTGCGCTCTTCTGCAGGTTCACCTAAGAGTGCAAAGCCTGGTGCGCGTCGCTTTGATGATGAGAGTGCGAGGTTTCCAAGTCCACCAAAGCCACCTTGGGCTGCCATAAATGTTGTACCGATTCCGACTAAGTCGGCCAGCAGATTTTCTTCTTTATCGTAGACAACAGTTCCATTTGGAACAGACAAAATTAAATCTTCACCCGAGGCACCATCTTTGCGATCACCATAACCTTGATGTCCGGCGGTGGCTTTGCGATGTGGTGAGTGGTGAAAATCTAAAAGAGTTGTGACGCTGGAATCAACGACGAGCATGACATCGCCACCACGTCCGCCATTTCCACCATCTGGTCCACCAAGAGGCTTAAATTTTTCGCGCTTGACTGAGACGCAACCGTCTCCACCTTTACCTGATGCAGCAAAGAGGGTAACGCGGTCAACAAATGATGTCATCGCTACTCCCCTTTCATTGGCGCTTTGATCAAGCGGTTAAAACTTTGCTTAAATAAAAAAGCGGACACGCATGGATGCGGCCCGCTCTTTTAAGAGAAACCTTTTTACGCTGCCGGTACTACATTCACAACGCGACGTCCGCGAGCGCGACCGAATTCAACAGCTCCTGCAGCAAGTGCAAAAAGTGTGTCGTCCTTACCGCGGCCTACGTTCTTGCCTGGGTGAAAGTGTGTTCCGCGCTGGCGAACTAAAATCTCGCCTGCGTTTACTTCTTGTCCACCGAAGCGCTTGATGCCGAGGTACTGTGGATTGGAGTCGCGACCGTTTCGTGTCGAGGAGACACCCTTTTTACTTGCCATTTGTTATGCCCCCTTAACGCCGCTAATAGCGGTGATCTTTACTCGTGTGTGTTGCGCGCGAAAACCTTGACGGCGACGGTAACCAGTCTTGTTCATGTAACGAAGGATGTCGATCTTTGGACCCTTCACTTCGTCGATGATCTCGCCTGTCACCTTTACAGATGCAAGCACCTTTGGATCAGCAGTAACGGTTGTTCCGTCAACCACGAGGACAGCAGGGAATGAAACTGATGAACCCGCAGCAGAGTCGATGCGATCGACTGTGATGGTCTCGCCAACAGTTACTTTCTCCTGGCGTCCGCCAGCCTTCACGATTGCGTACACGTTATTACTCCAGTTCAGTTGAGCCGGCTCCAGCCTGTGGGCTGATTACGGACAGGGGTTAAGGGTACGGAATACGCACCCTTGGGGTCAAATTGGGTCAGGCGGGCTACTCAGTGAGAGGCGCCTAGCCACCAGGTGTGATTACCCCAGAAGAGGCGGCTCGACGACGTCGACGGACTTTCTCTACTGGTTGATCTTCGACGATAGGCGCAATCTCATCTTCATTTTGAATCTCACGGAATTCGCCCTCAGTGGCAGCATCTTCCTCTACATCAAGGTGATCAGCACTTTGTGAATTCACTTGTGGCGCAGGAGCTTTGATCTTTACTGGATCCATATGGATATGAATACCGCGACCAGAACATGCATCACATGTAGTGGAGAACGCTTCAATAAGTCCTTGGCCAACACGCTTTCGAGTCATCTGAACCAACCCGAGTGAAGTCACTTCGGCAACTTGATGCTTGGTGCGATCGCGACCTAAGCATTCAACTAAACGACGAAGTACTGACTCGCGGTTAGATTCCAAAACCATATCGATGAAGTCGATCACGATGATTCCACCGAGATCTCGAAGTCTGAGTTGACGAGCAATTTCTTCTGCTGCCTCAAGGTTATTTTTGGTGACAGTCTCTTCCAGGTTTCCACCCTTTCCGATGAACTTACCTGTATTCACATCGACGACAATCATTGCCTCGGTACGGTCGATGACGAGTGATCCACCAGATGGTAGATAAACCTTACGATCAAATGCCTTAGCGAGTTGTTCTTCGACGCGGTAGTCAGCAAAGAGATCACCATTACCTGCGTACTGATTAATCTTTGAAACCAACTCAGGTGCAATAGACCCCAGGTACTCACTGATCTCGGTAAAGGCTTCATTGCCCTGAATAATCAGAGTGCCGAAGTCTTCATTGAAGATATCGCGAATAACACGTACTGCTAAATCTGGCTCAGAGAGCAGTAGTGCAGGTGCATGGAAATTTGGATTCTCTGATTTGTCATAAATATCTTCCCATTGCGCCTTGAGACGAGCGACATCATTTGTTAGCTCTTCTTCTGAAACACCTTCAGCTGCTGTTCGCACGATGACGCCAGCTTCTTCTGGGATAAGAGTCTTTAAAATTGCTTTTAGACGAGTGCGTTCCGATTCTGGAAGACGCTTTGAAATTCCGCTCATTCCGCCGCCAGGAACATAGACAACATAACGACCAGGAAGTGAAATCTGTGATGTCAGACGTGCACCCTTTTGACCGATTGGATCTTTTGTTACCTGTACTAATACTGGTTGACCGGTTTTTAGCACCATCTCGATTTTGCGCGGAGAAGTCTCTGAGATACCAGCGGCATCCCAATTTACTTCACCGGCATAGAGAACTGCGTTACGGCCCTTACCGATATCAACGAATGCTGCTTCCATTGATGGCAACACGTTTTGAACTCGGCCAAGATAGACGTTTCCAACATAAGAAACATTTGCATTTCGGTTAACGTAGTGCTCGACCATGACTTTATCTTCAATGACTGCAATCTGAATGCGGTCTCCAATTTGCCGAACCACCATTTCGCGATCAACATTTTCGCGTCGGGCTAAGAATTCACCATCAGTGATGACGGTTCCGCGACGACGATACGGTTCGCGATAATCTCGGGAATCATTACGTGACTCATTTCGATCACGATCACGGCCACGAGTGCGGGAATTACGCTCTGTACGAGTTGGACGCTCGGCTCGAACTGGACGCTCACGAACTTCGCGGACCTTAACAACGGTTACTACGCCATCTTCATCGATGGTCTCCCCCGGAGTTGCATCATCACCGGCTGCGCGACGACGGCGGCGGCGGCGGTGTGTGGTTCCATCCGCTCCTTCGGTTGAGTCTGAGCCTTCTGAATCAGAAGTTCCATCCTCTGAATTATTTTCATTCTCTGATGAATCATCTGTTGCGCCATCACCAAGGGGGCGGCGGCGACCACGGCCACCACGTCGACGATTACGGTTGCGATTGCGCGGATTTGAGTCATCGCCATCGCTCTCGCCATCTTTTGCAACGGGAGCAGAACTCTCGGTAGCACTTTCTTCGCTGGCTGCTTTCTTTCTCACTGCTGCAGCCTTGATGCGTTTTGGAGCCTTTGCTGGTGCCTCAGAAGTCTCGGCTGCTTGGAAAATTGGGACCGGAATTGCGGCTGCACGCTTACGTGTCTTTGGCGCAGCAATTACTTCGGCAACTGGCGCAGCAATTTCTTCACTTGCTATTGGAGTAGGAACTTTTCCTCTACTTTTTTTAATTGCACGCTTACGCGGTGATTTTGGCTCGATTGCCATAATAAAAAATCCTCTACGCCGCCACTGTTGTAACGGCTTGCTCTGGCCCAAGTCGCCCTGGGCAAATCTCGTTACCGATTCCCACCATGGGTTCGATATGTACTTCTATTAATTTTTCGATCAATTTCTAGAAAGTCCTGAAATTTAATGGGTCCGCCGCTGGCGCGAAGTGATTCGCTTGCCGCGCTGAACTGTTGCCATATTATGACAGATAGATAGGTGAAATTCCTAAAATTGAGCCCTGAGCGTTGAATTTAAGCGCGGCTTTTAGCGTAAATATTCTGCAAGAGACCGAAACCAATCAAGTTCGCAAACATGCTCGAACCACCATATGAAAGGAATGGCAATGGGACTCCCGTCATCGGCATCAAACCCAGAGTCATTCCGATATTTTCAAATGTTTGAAATGCAAACCAGGTTAGAACTCCTACGCAGACTAACCGGCCAAAGGCATCGGTAGATCTTCGTGCAATTGTAAATGCCCTCATAAAGATCACCAGATATAAGAACAAGATAAAGCCGCTACCAATAAACCCTAACTCTTCACCAGCTACAGTAAAGATAAAGTCTGTCTGTTGTTCGGGTACAAATCGACCATTGGTCTGAGGGCCCTCAAATAAACCAGTACCGAGTAGCCCACCCGAACCCACAGCAATGCGCGCCTGTTTTAATTGATATCCAGATCCTTGGGTATCTGAATTTGGATCAACAAAAGATTGCAGACGTTTTACTTGGTATTCATTAATCACACCGAGCTGAATCGCACCAAATCCCCCAAGAATTGCCGCAAGCAAGAGACCAACGACCCAGCGACTCGGAGCACCAGATGCGCCAATGATTGCGACGACAGCAAAGCTGATAATAAATACCGTTCCCATATCTGGCTGCAATAAAATCAGCCCAACTGGAATTGCCGCAACCAGTAGCGATTGCATTACATCTCGATGTGAAGGCTCACTCCCCTCGTGGCGATATTCAGAGAGCAGCATCGACATCCCAACGATGATAGAAATTTTGGCGAGCTCAGCCGGTTGGATCTGGAATCCACCTGGTAATGGGATCCACGCCTGAGCACCATTTACTTCGCTACCAATTCCAGGAATGAGCACTGCCGTTAAACCGATGACACCAAGACCCCAGACCACAGGTGTGTAAGCACGCAGCGCCCGATAATCAATGATCGTTGTGCCCCATGCCAAGATGCAACCGATCAAAATATTGATAACGTGACGTTTGAGGTAATACTGTGGATCAAAACCATTGCGGGCATACCAGTCACGTGTTGCAGAGTAAATAAGCAACGTTCCGATAAAGAGTAGAAGCCCAACAGCGATCGTTAAAATTGGATCAAAACCTGAAAATGCGCCTTTACTGAAGGTGCGCCGAAAGCCTTGGCGCTGATTAATTAAACTCATGGTGTGACCTTCACTTTAGTAGCTGGCGAAATTTTTGGCAGAGTAAGCGGTGGCTTACCTGCTGGGTAAATCTCGGCTTCAGGTACAACCTTAGATCCTTTGACTCCGAAAAGTGCCTCACAAATCTTTCTTACACCCACGCCTGAAGATGATGCACCGAAGCCACCTTGGGAAACCATCATCACCACCGCATACCGCGGTTTTTCTGTTGGTCCGTAAGCCGCAAACCACGATGTATCACTCTTGAGAGTACCGTTGGCGTTTCTACCAAATACTTGCGCTGTTCCAGTCTTGCCACTGATTGCAACTGGAAAACCTGCGAATGCTCCGGCACCGGTACCGCTGGTAACTACTTCTCGAAGCGAGTTCTGTAAGAATTTTATAGTCGCTTTGGTAGCAGGCAGAGTGCCGATTTTCTCAGGGTTAATAGTTTTGATCACTTCACCCTTTGTGGTGACAATTGCCTTACCCACAGTTGGCTTCCAGATCGTGCCGCCATTTCCGATTGCAGCATACATCTGTGCCAATTTGAGTGGAGTAATGACAGTATCGCCTTGGCCGATCGAAAAGTTAACTGCATCGCCTGCGCGAATCTTGTCGCCATCTAAACAATTTTCTCGAGCTAACTCAAGCAGGAACGCTGTTTTCCCAGCCTTTGAAGCTCTCTTTTCATAGTTACAGTAAAAGTCTTTATTCTGTTCATACCAAGATTTACGCCACTCGCGGTCTGCAAGGCGACCCGAAGATTCTGAAGGAAGATCAATTCCAGTCTTCTTACCAACCTGATAGCCGGCAGCAGCCTTAAAGAAATAATCATTTGCATTTGATTTCGGCTTAAGTCCACCATCTTTTATCCACTCAGAGAATGCAATTTTGTACCAAATCGTGTCACAGGAAATCGCCATCGCTTTTGTTAAAGAAAGAACACCTTGTGCTTTACTTTCAAAGTTCTGAAATGCGCGAGTACCCACTTGTACTTGTGATGGGCACTCGTAATTAGCGTTTAGGTTGTACCCGGCATTAGCTGCAGCAGAAAGTGAGACCGCCTTGAAGGTTGAAGCGGGTGCAAATAAGCCCTGCAGTGCACGAGAGAGAGCCGGCACTCCAGCACTTTCAGCATAGAGATTACTAGCCTGTTCTACCGTTAACCCTCGTTCATAAATATTTGGATCATATGTCGGATATGACGCAAGTGCCAAAATTCGACCCGTCACGATGTCCATTACAACTGCTGCCCCGCCATCTGCAGGAAATCCATTTGCACGAGATCGAGCTACGGCATCAGCGAGAGCTTTTTCGCTAGCTGCTTGTAGTCGAACGTCAATACTTGTTACTAGGTGATTGCCGCCGACCGCTTGACTTACCTGGCGGCTACTGGTGACCACTTCTTTACGATCCACGATTAAAGTTTTTATTCCTGGCGTTCCACGCAAAAATTCGTCGTACTGAATTTCTAGTCCGGCCTTACCAATGGATTCAGATCTGTAATAACTTCTACCATTTTCGCCAGCTAGATCTCCTTCGGTCAATGGACCGACATAGCCCAACATATGCGCAGCATTTGCATCGGCATTTGCTGGATAAGATCGAATTGCAATCGGTTCTGCGCTAATTCCTGGAAACTGGTCTGAACGTTCTACTATCTGAAGGGCTAATGCAGGATCGGCATCTTTGGTGATTGGGATGGGTTGAAAGCGTGAACCGGTCCAGCAACCAGCACGTTTTCCTGTTTCAAGTTCACCACAAAGTCGAGTACGTTGATAGATATCGATATAATTTAATTTGACGAGCTTGGCTAGTGAGCGAAGTACTGCCTCACCTTTATCTTCTTGCTTGTCAATAATAGTTCGATCTACCGTGATTGCGACTCCAACCTTATTGAGCGCTAGTGGCACTCCGGAAGAGTCCACAATCAATCCTCTGGTTGCTGGTGTCACGACATCGCGACTTTGAATCGAAAGTGCGGCATCCCTATAGGTTGGCCCAGTAGCAATTTGTAGATAGAAAAGTCGACCGAAGAGTGCAAAAATTAACGAGACAATAAAAATCTGAATCACAATAAGGCTTAAGCGAGAGCGTAGATTCATATCCGTGATCTCGTATCATCAATAAAATCATAAGCTCTGGCAATCACCGGCATTACCAGCGGAGTCGCTGCTGCAGTCCAAAGTGCACCTATAAGTATCGATATAACAATGGATGTAATACTTCCCATCGATTCGCCAAGCAAGAGTGAGAGCAGCAGATACAACACTCGTGCCGCTACAACTGCCATCGTGATTAAAAAAGTGATGGTAAATGGGTTCATTCGAACATTTTCATAACCGAGGCCAAGATATGAAACTCCAAAACCAACCAGAATTAATACAAAGGTCCACTGGCCTAACGCGCCAGAAGTGCTCTGAGATAGATCAATCAGTAAGCCCGCTACGAAACCGGTGAGCGCACCAATATCAGGTGACGACAGCGCCGCCCACAGCAGTGCGAAGATTAGAAATAGCGAGAAACCTCCACCAGTAATTCCTAATTGGGTGATGAAGGCTTCTTGAACGACATAAACAATGAGAAAAAGAAGAGCGGTAAGCCCGATCTTGCGGGTCGACATTTAGCCACCACTCGAAGGAGACGGGCTACGACTTGGAGTCACATAGACCGTGACGGTTGGAATCGGCGTAGGGACTGGTGCTTTTGGAATCAATGCATCACGTGGATCTACATCCGGAGCCTTCATAACCACTGAGACAATTCCGATCGCTGAAAAGTTTACAAAGAAACTTACATCTGCAGTCTGAGTAACTGCGCCGGCTGCATTATCAACTGATGTCACTTCACCGATTGGAACTCCGGGTACGAATGGCTGATTTTCAACGCTTCCACGAGCAACCAAGATATCGCCAACACTAATTGTCGATTGGTTATCTAGTAGCTGAAGTACGCCCTTGCGACTTCCCTGACCGGAGAGAATTCCAATTTGTTGGCTACCTGCAACTCTTACTCCAACACGAAAGGAAGGATCAATTGCTAATGAAATGAGTGCGGTGTTTGGGAATACAGTTTTAACTACACCCACGAGACCAAAAGCATTTATCACCGTCATATTTGGCTTAATCCCATTACGAGATCCGGCATCGATTGTGATTGTCTGGGTAAAGGAAGTTGTAGCACCTTGTGAAATTACTCGTGCACTGACAACTTTGAAACCAGCTTTGCCAGCTAAATCAAGCGATCCCTGCAGCTGTTCTAACTGGGAATCAATATTTATCTTCTCTCGCAATTGACTCTGAAGTCGACCATTAGTTTCGCGAAGCTCTTCCATCTCCGAGCGAGTACGACCAAGATTTATAACATCGACAAAAAAGTTACGAACAGGAGATAGAACGATCGATCCAAAACTTTGAACTGGGCTAAGCGCAGTTTGAGTACCGCTACGAAGGCCACTTATGACTGAGACCCCACGTAGATCGAGCGTGATCAAAAATAAAGAAGTGATCACTAAAATTATGAGCAGTAAACGCCCGCGGTTCTCGCCGCCGCGCGCCATTGTCTAAGAGCCTATCGACGTGGTTCTGAGATCAAGACCTTTTCAAGTGCCTCAAACTCTTCAATACATTTACCGGAACCTTCAACAACTGCATCAAGTGCACGCTCTGCGACGTGAATTGGCATTCCAGTTTCGCGACGAAGTCTTTCATCGAGTCCTTTAAGGAGCGCGCCACCGCCGGTCAGGACAATCCCGCGATTAATAAGATCTGAAGATAACTCTGGTGGACACTTATCAAGTGTGCTCTTGATCGCATTTACGATCGATTTAACTGGCTCTTCCAACGCTTTACGAATCTCTGCTGCAGTCACAATGATCGTCTTTGGTAGACCGGTTGCTAGATCGCGACCACGAATTTCAGCATCGCTTTCGTTGGCAAGTGGGAACGCTGACCCGATCGCCATCTTGATCTCTTCGGCTGTGCGCTCACCAAGAAGAAGTGAATATTCACGCTTTACCCAATCAATAATCGCTTGATCGAGCTTATCTCCACCGACACGAATCGAAAGCGCAGTCACGATTCCACCCAAGGAAATCACGGCAACTTCAGTAGTGCCGCCACCAATATCTACCACCATGTTTCCAGTTGGTTCGTGAATTGGAAGTCCAGCACCGATAGCTGCCGCCATTGGCTCTTCAATAATATAAACCTTACGAGCGCCAGCATCGTAACCAGCTTCGGTTACTGCACGCTGTTCTACACCAGTGATACCCGATGGAACACAGATAACTAAACGGGGTTTGGCAAGCACACGGCGACCGTGAACTTTGCGAATAAAGTGCTTGAGCATTCGTGCTGTTGTGTCGAAATCTGCGATCACACCATCTTTAAGTGGGCGAATTGCAACAATGTTTCCAGGGGTACGACCGATCATCAACTTTGCCTCAGTACCGATAGCCAAAACAGCACCGGTATCTTGATTGACAGCAACAACTGATGGCTCATTGAGAACGATGCCGCGACCGCGAACATATACAAGAGTGTTAGCGGTACCTAGATCGATCGCCATATCGCGACCAATGAATGTTGATTTATCGAACATTTATCTCTCCTCAAAGAATATTGCGATTTCACGGAGAGCAGATTCTTGCGAATCTGAACCATGAACAAGATTTTGTTGAACTTTTGTTCCTTCATCACGTGCAAGGTCGCCACGAATTGTTCCAGGCGCGGCAACGGTTGGATCAGTTGCACCTGCGAGTGATCGAAATCCCTCAATTACTCGTTCGCCTTGCGCAATGATCGCGACGATTGGACCAGATGCCATAAATTCAACAAGTGGCTCAAAGAATGGTTTGCCTTGATGTTCACCGTAGTGACGCTCAAGAAGTACGCGATCAGCCTGCATTAATTTCAAAGCAACAATTTCGTAACCTTTAGATTCAATGCGACCAATAATTTGCCCAACAAGTCCACGACGTACACCGTCGGGTTTAATCAGAATAAGAGTCTCTTCGCTTTTCACAGAGCGCAGTATATTAGGGTTTTGGTGGGCCTTGCGCCAGCAAGGCTGCACGAGCAGCCTCACCCTTACGTCCAACAATAATGGCCGCTACCCAGAGCCCCATAAAAATTAGGTTCACGATCGCCATCGCTGGAACCACGACGCTGTAGGCCATTAGCGCAAATTGAAGAATCGAACCAAGGATCCATCCTGCGCGTTTTCTCAGAAGTCCGACCGCGCAGATTGTCAGAGCCATGAAAGCAAAACCATAAACGATGGTGGCAGTTTCATGATTATCTTTTGCGAGCAACATCGCAAATCCCATTACAAAGATCTCCATCGTTAAAACGGTACTTCCTAAGACTTTCATTCGGAATCTCCAGCCTTCTTCTTAAACTTCTTCGCTAAGTATCCGCGAGCTTCACCAACAGTGACAACTGATCCGGTGATGACGATTCCAAGAGTTTCCTCGCTCAGTGGACGCACTGAATCCTTAAGCGCTTTTTTAATCGCCTGATCAAGTGTCTCGGCGGTGAAGACTCGATCAGCGCCAAAGATTTCAATAGCAAGAATTTCAAGATCTGCGACTTCCATCGCACGATGAGATGAGTTTTTAGTAACAATGATCGTATCCATGAACTTCTCGAAGTTGCCCAAGATGCCACGGGCATCCTTATCCCCCATCACGCCAACGACGCCAATAACTTCATCAAAGGTGAATTCACTTGAGAGTGTCTCAAGTAGCGCCACGCTTCCATGCGGATTGTGCGCAGCGTCGAGCACAATTGTTGGATCACGGTGGACTACTTCGCATCGTCCAGGTGATGTAACGGCGGCAAATCCATCGCGAACGGCTTCAAGATCTAGTTCGTTTTCACCAAAGAAAACCTCAACTGCGACTAAGGCTGCCGCCGCATTCGAAGCCTGATGTTTTCCGTGGAGTGGAATAAAGATATCTTCATAGACGCCTTTGATCCCTTGAATTGTCACAAGTTGTCCGCCGACAGCAACTGTGCGCGAAAGCACTAAATATTCAATACCTTCGCGGGCGACATCGGCTCCAACTTCAGCGGCCTTACGAAGTAACTCAACTGCAACCTCAGACTCTTGCGCTGCAAGAACTGCAAAGCCACCTTCTTTAATAATTCCAGCTTTAGTGGATGCAATCTCAAGCAGGGTATTTCCTAAGTACTCCATATGATCAAAACCAATAGGTGTAATAACGCTGACATCGGCTTTTACGACATTTGTCGCATCCCACTCTCCACCAAGGCCCACTTCAATAATTCCGATATCAATTGGGTATTCAGCAAAGGCGGCGAAGGCAAGTGCGGTCATCGCTTCAAAAAAACTGATCGGATTATCAAATTTGGAGTCAATGAAATCGAAGTAAGCAGCGATGTCGTTATAAGAAAAAATGAGGTCTTTCGGTTCGATTGGTTGGCCATTGATGGCAATACGTTCGCGGTAAGACTCAAGGTGTGGACTGGTAAAACGTCCAGTGCGCAGGCCCATCGCAAAGAGCAGTGAATCAACCATTCGAGAAGTTGTTGTCTTGCCGTTAGTGCCGCCAATGTGAATCGTGGGATATGAGAGCTGCGGAGAACCTAAAGCATCGACAAGTGCGCTGATTCGCTCGAGCGTTGGTGCGATTCTATTTTCTGGCCAGCGTGCAAGGAGGGCCACTTCGATCGCATCAACGCGTGCTTGATCTTCTGCTGAAATTTCGTTTATCACTTTAAGCCGGCCAACGCTGCGGTGATCCGACCTATCTCGGAAGTTGTCTTGGCTAGTCGATCGCGAATTTCAACAACGACATCGGCCGGAGCCTTTGCCATGAAGCCCTCATTACCTAACTTAACCTCTGCCGTCTTTTGATCTTTACTGGCAGTGGCCAAATCTTTCTCTAACCGAGCACGCTCAGCAACAAGATCGATCGATCCCGTGAGATCGAGTTCAATCTTTGCACCAGCAATTTCGAGAGTTGCCGAAGGAGAAAAATCTATATTTTCAAATTTGAGCAAGAATGAAAGTGCGCCAGCAAATGCCACCACTTCAGGGTTCCCACTGAAGCGACCTGGTATTTTCGCAGATGGTTTGATTCCTTGATCATTTCTAAATCGACGTACCTCGGTCACAACCTCTTGCAAAGTTGTAATAGTTTCTTGCGCTTTAAGATCAATTTGGTGCTTATCTGAGACCGGCCATTGCGCAATAACCAGGCTCTCTTTACCTGTTAATGAACACCACAATTCCTCGGTAATAAAGGGCATCACGGGATGCAGTAAGCGCATAAGTTGATCTAGCACGTGGCCTAATACTCGCTGTGATGCTGCTTTATTATCTGATGCAAAGGTTTCTTTTGAAAGTTCGAGATACCAATCGCAGAGATCATCCCAAGCAAAGTGATAAATCAGTTCGCAGGCTCGTGAGAATTCAAAACTCTCGAAGAGTGAATCTGCCTCGGCAATTGTTTGATTGAGACGAGTCAGTATCCATCGATCAATTGCATTAAGTGAATTGAAATCAGGTAGATCGCCTTCGACAGTTGCACCGTTCATCATCGCAAATCGGGTTGCATTCCAGAGCTTGGTGGCAAAATTACGTGAACCGCCAATCCAATCTTCAGCAAGTGCCTGATCTGTCCCGAGATTAGCACCTCGAGCTAGCGTGAATCGGAGTGCATCTGCGCCGTACTTATCCATAAATTCAATTGGATCAATTACGTTGCCACGAGATTTTGACATCTTTTTACCAAATTGGTCACGTACTAGTCCATGCAACATAATTGTTTTAAATGGTGGCACACCATCCATGGCGAAGGTCGACATCATCATCATGCGCACGACCCAGAAAAATAGAATGTCATAGCCCGTGACAAGAACGCTTGTTGGATAGAACTTCGCAAGGTCAGCAGTATTTTCTGGCCATCCCATTGTTGAAAATGCCCACTGACCAGATGAGAACCAAGTATCTAAAACATCTGGATCTTGCACCCAGCCATCTGGTGCGCTTTCATCAGGACCAATTACTTTTACTTCATCGTTAGGTCCATACCAAACCGGAATGCGATGTCCCCACCATAACTGGCGCGAGATACACCAATCATGCATGTTATCGACCCATTCAAAATAACGAGGCTCTAACGAAGCTGGCTCAATCTTTACCGCGCCAGTACGCACGGCATCTGCAGAAACTTTTGCGAGTGGTGCGACCTTTACAAACCACTGCTTTGAAAGCCGAGGTTCAACAACGGTATCGCAGCGTGAGCAGTGACCAACAGCGTGAATATATGGACGCTTCTCTGAAACAATACGACCCATCTCTTTCAATTTGGCAACGACTGCAATTCGCGCAGCGAAACGATCCATTCCATCAAATTCTGTACCCGTACCATCTATGACGCCATGCTCATTCATAATTACAACAAACGGAATGTCGTGGCGCATCGCGATTTCAAAGTCGTTTGGATCGTGAGCGGCAGTAACTTTTACCGCACCTGTTCCAAAATCTTGTTCCACTAATTCATCGGCAATAATTGGAATCATGCGATTAACTAGTGGGAGCAGGACTTCTGTGCCAATCAAGTGTTTATATCTCGGATCATCTGGGTGAACGGCGACTGCACCATCTCCCAACATGGTTTCGGGGCGAGTCGTTGCAATTGTGATTGATTGATCACCATCACCATATTTAATCTGTACAAATTCACCGGCATCATCTTGATGATCTACTTCGATATCAGATAACGCAGTAAGACAACGCGGACACCAATTAATAATTCGCTCTGCTCGATAAATCAAACCTTCGTCATACATATTCTTGAAGATCGAAACTACAGCCTTGGACATTCCTTCATCCATAGTAAATCGCTCACGAGACCAATCAACACCGGCTCCGAGTCGCTTCATCTGATCAAGAATTGCGCCACCGGATTGTGCTTTCCATTCCCAGACCTTGGCCACAAATGCTTCGCGTCCTAAATCGTGGCGCGAGATTCCTTGTGCACCTAATTGTTTCTCAACAACGTTTTGAGTCGCGATACCGGCGTGATCCATTCCGGGTAGCCAGAGAACTTCAAAACCTTTCATCCGCTTCATTCGGGAGAGACAATCCTGCAACGTCTGATCGAGTGCGTGACCGATATGTAAAACACCAGTCACATTTGGTGGCGGCAGAACGAGACTGTATGGCTCTTTCGTAGACGATGCATCGGCTGTGAAATATCCAGCCGCTAGCCACTTTCGATAGAGCGGTGTTTCGACATCTGCGGGAGAAAAACTCGCAGTTAGTTCGCGCCCCTGATTAGCTTGTGCAGACATGGGGTGGAGTCTAGTTTACTTATGCGCTCTTCTCTTGCGAGGACTTGTCACGACGGGTGGCACGCTTTGGAATATCGCCTGTGCGCATCACCAATTCTGGGGCGGTGCTATCTACTACGCAGGCCTTGTTAATTACGACCTTTGCGACATCGCTGCGACTTGGTACGTCATACATCACAGAGAGCAGAATCGATTCCATAATTGCACGAAGACCACGAGCACCTGTTCCGCGCTTAAGGGCTAACTCAGCAACTGCTTCAAGTGCATCGGCATCAAATTCAAGTTGAACATCATCTAGATCAAAGAGACGTTGATATTGCTTAACAAGCGCGTTGCGAGGCTCGGTCAGAATTTGCATTAACGCTGGCTTATCAAGATTTTCAACACTGGTGATTACAGGAAGGCGTCCAATAAATTCTGGAATCATTCCAAACTTCAATAAATCTTCTGGCATTACCTCGCCAAAAAAATCTTTTGCATTCTTCTCTTCTTGTGACTGCAGTGTGGCGTTGAAACCAACACTTGCAGATCCGCTTCGAGCTTCAATAATTTTATCGAGTCCAGCGAATGCTCCGCCAACGATAAAGAGAACATTGGTAGTGTCGATCTGGATAAATTCTTGATGAGGATGCTTACGTCCACCTTGAGGTGGAACCGACGCAACTGTTCCTTCTAGAATCTTAAGCAGCGCTTGCTGCACTCCCTCACCTGAAACATCGCGAGTAATCGAAGGGTTCTCAGATTTGCGAGCGACCTTATCGATCTCATCGATATAGATAATTCCGGTCTCTGCCTTCTTTACATCGTAATCTGCAGCCTGCAACAATTTGAGCAAGATGTTCTCAACATCTTCACCGACATAGCCTGCTTCAGTAAGTGCCGTTGCGTCTGCAATTGCAAAGGGAACGTTGAGCATGCGAGCCAAGGTCTGTGCCATTAGCGTCTTACCGCAACCAGTTGGTCCTAATAACAAAATATTTGATTTCGCGAGTTCGATTCCATCTTCACCTATTGGCGCACCGGATTGAACGCGCTTGTAATGGTTATAGACAGCAACCGAGAGTGACTTCTTTGCACGATTTTGACCGATTACGTATTGATCTAGGAATTCAAAAATTTCTTGTGGCTTTGGGAGTTCTGTTAAACCCAGTGAACTTGCCTCGGAGAGCTCTTCAACAATGATCTCGTTGCAGAGTTCAATACATTCATCGCAGATGTAAACGCCGGGTCCGGCAATAAGTTTCTTAACCTGCTTCTGTGTCTTGCCACAGAATGAACATTTCAGCAGGTCGCTAGTCTCGCCGATGCGTGTCATGGTGCTCCTAAGGGGTGAGGAAGAGTCCTAATCTTAGTTTTAAGCGAACCAAAATGTGGTGGAAATTAACGCCTTAGTTGTTCGCCCTGAGAAGAATTCCAAAATGATTCCGGCATCTTGAGATCGCGCACACCTGTAACGCGTAAGACGGAGAGACTAATCAACACATGCATGATCGAAACAACTACTAATAGTGGTCGCTCACCAAAGAAGGCAGCAGCTGGCCCAACTAGCACCATCCCAAGCGGAACTAGAGCAGTCGAACCCATGTGATCGATACTAAATACTCGCCCCTGTAGTGCTTGCGGAACTTCTCGTTGTACCGCCGCCGCCCAGAACGCTTCCCATGGTCCGATCGAAAGACCAGCAATGAGATATGCCCCCACGATTAAGTAAGGAGAAACAGGAAAAGCAAGTGCAAGTGTTGTCGTAGAGAGCATCGTAAATGACAAAAGACAGAACCGGCCCTGATGTTTTACTTTAAGTTTGAGTGAGACAAGTGCTCCAATAATTCCACCAAGGGAAAAGGCTGAAGCTGAGAGGGCAAAAACGGTATTGGTATCAAAGATGCGACGAGTAATCACCGGCAAGAGCACAGTCTCTGCTCCCATAATAAACATAAGTTGAAAAGAAGTTGAAGCGATAAGTGCAAAGATCCACTTGATCCGCCATACAACTCGAGCACCCTCTTTAAAGTCTTCCAGGTAACTGACCTTGTTTTCACCCTGGTTTGGCTGGAAATTCTCCTCAATAAAGTAAAGCAGCGAAGTTGCGATCACAAAGAGCACTCCGGTAAATAAGAAAGTGTCGCGTCCACCAAATATCAGTACCGATCCTCCACCTAAACCAGGTCCAATGATTTGCGACGAACGCACAACAATTGTTCGTGCAACATTTCCCTCTTTGAGTTTATGTTCTGGCAGCAGGCTCGGCAGAATTGCTTGCGAAGCAGGTGCGCCAAGTGAATCTCCAATACCCATTAAAAAGGTAATCAAAGCCAGAACCCACATTGGGGTTCCGGGCTTGGCAAGAAAGACCAATGAGAAGACAAGTGATGCTCGTAATAAATCAGCGCCCATCATGACGCGAATGCGAGGGAATCGATCAGCAATCACACCGCTAATAGGTGAGAAGAGAACTGCGGAGAGAACACGTGCACCCAAAATAAAACCAAGTGATGTCGCATTGTTTCCGTTGCTATCTAAAACTGTTACAGCGAGTGCAACCGGAAAGGCGCCAGAACCTAAAACAAAAATAGAGTTGGAAAACCAAGAGAGACGAAACCCCTTATATGACCAAAGGGATCCCGCCTCAAATAGCTTCACGTTAATTCAGTAGATCCTGGTGGTTACCAGGTTGGCTTTGCCTTTCGGCTAGCTAGAACTTGATCAATTAATCCATACTCAACAGCTTCTGCTGCAGTAAGAATCTTGTCGCGTTCAATATCAAGTGCAATCTCTTCTGGAGTGCGCACTGTGTGCTTTGAAAGCATTCCTTCAAGGAGTCCACGCATACGCATAATTTCGCGTGCCTGAATCTCGATATCCGATGCCTGTCCCCCACCTTCAGATGAAGGTTGGTGAATCAAGATACGTGAATGCTCGAGTGCATAACGCTTACCTTTGGCGCCGCCAGCAAGGATGATCGCAGCAGCAGAGGCTGCTTGTCCAAGACAAATTGTCATGACATCTGGGCGAACAAATTGCATCGTGTCATAAATTGCAGTCAGCGCTGTAAATGAACCACCAGGTGAGTTGATGTACAAGATGATGTCGCGGTCTGAATCCATTGATTCGAGAGTCAACAACTGCGCCATCACATCGTTTGCAACGGTGTCATCAATTGGCTGACCTAAGAAAATAATGCGTTCTTCAAAGAGCTTTGTATATGGATCATGACGCTTATACCCATTTGCTGTCTTCTCTTCGAAGACTGGGAGAACGTAGCGAGATGTGATCTCCTGTGCGCGATTAAATTCGTTGTTCATTATGCTGTTCCTCCGCTTCCTGATACTTGACCAGCAGAACGAACTACGTGGTCAACAAATCCATATTCTTTTGCCTCATCGGCGGTAAACCAACGATCGCGGTCTGAGTCAGCGGTAATTGTCTCCATAGTCTGACCTGTGTGATGAGCAATGAGTTCTGCCATCTTGCGCTTTGTGAAACCAATTTGCTCTGCCTGAATTTTAATATCAGTTGCGGTTCCACCAATACCCGATGAAGGTTGGTGCATCATGATGCGAGCATGTGGAAGTGCGTAACGCTTTCCAGCGGCCCCTGAACATAGTAAGAATTGGCCCATCGATGCAGCAAGACCCATTCCAACTGTTGCAACATCATTTTGTACATATTGCATCGTGTCATAGATCGCCATACCAGCGGTTACTGAACCACCAGGTGAATTTACGTAAAGGAAGATGTCCTTCTTTGAATCTTCGGCAGCAAGCAGCAAAATTTGCGCAGCGATTGCATTAGCCATTGAGTCTTCAACAACTGAACCTAGAAAGATGATTCGTTCGCGAAGCAAACGGTTGTAGACCTGGTCATCGAGTCCACCGGATCCTGAGCTTGGAGCGCGAGCAATAATCTCCGCTGCCACTGGGTTGAGATAATCCACTTCATCCTCCTGAATTGTTATATGTCTTGACCTTAACAATTCTGGCGCGAAAATGCTTCCCGATAAGAGTCGAAATGACCTTAATTCTCTTCTGTTCGCTCAGGGCGGAGTTCTTCAAGATTGATCTCATTGCCTGATTTGTCGGCAACCTTTACTTGCTCAAGGATTACAGCAAGTGCTTTGGCACGGGTGACCTCGGCAACGAGTTGACCGATCTGTCCAGCCTTTTGAAGTTCGGCTGCAAATTGCTCAGGAGCCATTCCATAACGCTGTGATGTGCGAACTAAATACTCGGTGAGTTCCATCTCTGTGATCTCAACTTTTTCGCTCTTGATGATTGCATCGAGCAAGAAATCAGATTTAAGTGATGAACGAACTTGACCCTCAACTTCGGTGCGGTGCTCTGTATCTTCTTGGCGACCTTCACCTTCAAGGTGATCTGCAACTTCTGCTGCAACGATTCCTTCTGGAACTGGAATATCAAGATCTGCAAGTAACTTCTCAAGTAGGAGATCGCGTGCCTGTGTGCCTTGTTCCATCTTCTTGACGCGACCAAGACGTTCTACAAAATCAGCACGAAGATCGGAAATTGTGTCGAACTCAGATGCCAACTTTGCAAAAGCATCATCAACTGGTGGGAGCTCGCGCTCTTTCACTGCCTTCACAGCAATCTCAACATCGCCTGTTTCGTCATCTTTCTGACCAACGAGTTGAGTTGTAAATGTCTTTGTATCTCCAGCTGACATTTCAAGGAGAGCTGCATCAAGGCCATCAATCATGCGATTTGAACCAACCTCGTATGAAATCTCATTTGCTTTTCCACCATCTACTTCAGCGCCCTCAATACGTGCAGTGAGATCGATGGTTACAAAATCGCCATCCTTTGCAGCACGTTCAACGGTGTTAAGTGTTCCAAAGCGAGCGCGAAGTGAATCGACCTGCTCGTCAATATCTGAATCTTCAACCTTTACATCATCGACTGTGATGTTAATCTTTGAGAAATCAGGAAGTGTTACTTCTGGACGAACATCTACCTCGACTGTAAAGACAAGCTTTTCCTTGTCAACGAATTCTTTAATATCTACCTCTGGGCGACCAATGACAACAACATCATTTTCACGAGCTGCCTGTGAGTAGAACTCAGGCAACGCTGAGTTAATTGCCTCATCGAGAACGCTTCCACGACCCACACGCTGATCGATCATTCCAGATGGAACATGTCCTTTACGGAAACCTGGAATGTTGACTGACTTAGCAATCTTCTTATAGGCCGCATCAATGTGAGGAGTGAGTTCAGCAAATGTAACTTCTACATCAATCTTTACTCGCGTTGGAGAAAGTGTCTCTACTGTGCTCTTCACGGTGCTCCCTGATATTCGAAGTGAGGTATAGATATGTAAAACTAACAAGATGAAACTGGTCGGGGCGGGGAGATTCGAACTCCCGGTCTCCTGCTCCCAAAGCAGGCGCGCTAGCCACTACGCTACGCCCCGAAGGCGCAGAAGCAGAGTCTAGAGTAATTTTTTGCTCTCGCGAACCGAGGCGGTAACCTAGACTCCGCATCAGATCAAGAAAGCAGTACAGCACCAAAGTACGTACACCTGCGGGTGTAGCTCAATGGTAGAGCCCCAGCCTTCCAAGCTGGCCATGCCGGTTCGATCCCGGTCACCCGCTCCACGTTCCTCTTACCTATTTGATGGTTCCCACGAGTGTCAAAAATGCGTTTCCAGTCATCACCATAGGTTTTGAAGATGAATCTCCAGCAGCATCAATTACTTTGATTGATAGTGAATCATTGGATGAACCCACAGTAATTGTGGCCAAGATTGTGAAGGAGTAGCCAGAGGAATAACTTGAGGAAGTGGAATACAGGTGATGGCCGCCGGTGTAAAAATATTTTGGAACGGCTCCACTTGTTGTGAGCAATTCAATTCCTACTGGTGAACCCGTACTACTCGAAGTTGCTCGTAAGAGTATTGAAATCATGTATGACTTACCTGCTTCAAGGGTTCCGAATGCGCTTGAACTCGCAAAACCATATGCTGTCGCAGTTTGCAAGGTCCAGGTTGGAATTGAAATGTTTGTCACCTCGGATGGTCCGGCGGTTCCTGTCTCTCCACGCAATCCAATTGCACCGATATCACCGGCAGCGCCATTACTACCGTTTGTTCCATTACTTCCATTCGCGCCCGTTGCACCTGTTGCTCCATTACTTCCAGCAGATCCACTACCTGCAGGTCCGGTAGCTCCTGTTGCACCTGTTGCTCCAGTCGCACCATTACTTCCAGATGATCCACTACCTGCAGGACCTGTTGCTCCGGTCGGTCCAGTTGCTCCGGTCGGTCCAACGGGACCCTCTGCGCCACTCTTTCCAGCAGGGCCAGCTGTAGTTGATGCCGTCGTAACTACCTTTGCATCAACGCCATTTTTTCCATCAAGACCGTTAACGCCGGTAGCTCCTTGCAGACTTCGGGCTACTGGCCATTTTCCATTTGCTTTCGGACCTGAGATTAAAAGACTTCTTGTATCAATATAAAAATCACCATTTACTCCGAAAGAATTAATTGGTGCACCTTTTCCGTTGAGAATTGTGTTAACAACTGCAACCACGGCTCTACCTGCAGAGTTTGGTTTCGGAGCAGCGTTTGCGCTCGAAAATGAAAAGGTTGTTATAAGTAAAAGTGCGAGAAATAGGGAAGTTCTTTTCCGACTCATCTGTACTCCTTGACTAGGGAAGGTTCCATTGTGAGAGGGCCAAGATGGCCTCTCAATGGGGTCTCCCCTAAGCAAATTCTCAGGATGCGAGGAACTTCACGCTCAAATAGAGATCAGCACTTTGGTTATCTGGGCATTTATTCACAAGTGTCTCTCAGGTTCTCGGGATATCTTCCTCAGCATTGAAGTGTTTATTACGGGTAGTCGCTGACAACTGTTATTGATGCGCAGATTCTCGAAATGAAAGGTACACAATGACAAAGAAAAAAGTTATCGCTGTTGTAGTAACAACACTTGCACTGACTGCTGGATCCATCGGAGTAGCAGGCGCTGCTGCCAAGGCATCGCAACGAGTCAGTGTTGTAAATACATCTGCAAAGGTTGCAGGTGAAGTTGGAATCGGACATGAGCAAGCTCTTACAACGATACTCAAGGATCTTGTAACAAAGGGATCTGTAACCCAAGCACAAGTTGATGCAATTACTGCAGCTGTAACTGCAGCAAAGGCGACAGCAGAAGTAAACCGTCTAATACGTGGCGATCGTGCAGCAATTGAGGCGCTTGTTTCGACAACTATCGGAATCGATAGCGCAACTATTAAGTCCCGTCTTCGGGCTGGAGAATCACTAGCTCAGATTGCAGGAACAAAAACTGCTGCACTTATCACAGCACTTGTTGCCGATAAGACAAAGCGTATTGACGCAGCAGTTACTGCTGGAACGCTAACTGCAGCACAAGCAACGACACTTAAGGCAAATCTCGTCGCTCACGTAACAGAAGAAGTAAATGCTGTTGGTAGCAAGCGTGGATTTGGTAAGGGTAGTCATGGTGATCGCGGACATGGTGATCGCGGACATGGTGATCGCGGACATGGTGATCGCGGACATGGTGATCGCGGACATGGTGGGTCAATGGGTGGGTCAATGGGTGGGTCAATGGGTGGCGGAACAACTGCCCCAACTCTCCCAGCACCAACTGCTTCAGTAGGTGCATAAGTAAAAAATCTCTCCTCCTCCAAGGGTGATCAAGGCCCGCTCCGTAGGAAATTCCTACAGGGCGGGTTTTCACTTTTGTGGGTTCGGCAATAAGGAGTAGCTGCGTGAGAGTATGCGTACATGCGAATTCATATCGGGAGTGATCATGCAGGCCTTGAACTAAAAGGGCAGTTGATTGAGCACCTAGTAAATAACGGTCACGACGTAAGTGATCACGGGCCGTATGAATATGACGCACTCGATGATTATCCGGTTTTCTGTATACCGACCGCCGAGGCTGTTGCTAAGGATGCAACATCGCTGGGAATTGTTTTAGGTGGATCTGGCAATGGCGAGCAGATGGCAGCCAATAAAGTTAAGGGAATCAGGGCAGCGCTTGCATGGTCGATTGAAACTGCAAAACTTGCGCGAGATCACAACAATGCAAATGTGATTGCTGTTGGTGGACGTATGCATGAGATATCTGTTGTGAAAGAGATTATCGATGCTTTTATCGCGACGCCATTTTCCAATGACGAGCGCCATAATCGCCGAATTGGTCTGATCTCTGAGTACGAAAATAAAGGCTAAGAATTAATCTGAGCTCTACTTTTTTAGGTAGCGCAGATCTGTCACCCGGTGATCTTTAGTAATTCCTTGGCCCTCAAAGCGAGTCATTGGTCGCCAATCTGGACGATCTATAACTCCCCCAGTAAATAACGCTGATGCAGCAAATACTTCACCGATGACTTCTGCGTATGGAACCCAATCGGTTGCAATATGTATAAATCCACCAGGTTTTAACTTTGGCGCAATTAGATTTAAGAATTCTTCATTAATAATTCGTCGCTTATTGTGTCTGGACTTCTGCCATGGATCTGGAAAGAATAAATGAATTCCATCGAGTGATGCATCGGCTAGATGTCGCTCCAAAATGTCGTGCACATCTGTCTCCATCACCCGAATATTGGTAAGTGCGAGATCTTCTATGCGCGCCATTAATTTTCCAACGCCAGGAAAGTGAACATCGATCGCTAGAAATCCATCCTCCGGAAAGTCGCGACCAATCAGCGCAGTGGCCTCGCCCATGCCAAAGCCGATCTCCAAAATGATTTGTCGGGAATCCGGAAAAAGCGCCGGAAGATCGAGCTGCCATTCGGGAATTTCAACTCCGTAGAGTGGCCAGAGTTTTTCCAGCGCGTGTGCCTGCGAACGGGTGATGCGTGAACCACGAAGGCGATAAGAACGCACTGATCGGGTTTCCATAACTCTATTCTCGCATGATTGGATAGGGCCATAATCAGCCATCCATTCGGCCATAAAGGGAGTTCACCATGCCAGGAGTAAATCTCACTCGCCAAGAAGCGCAAGAGCGTTCCAAGATTCTTAAGGTGAATTCTTATGTGGTCGATATGGATTTAACCGCGGGCGATGAAACATTTATCGTTAAGACCACCGTAGATTTCGATGGACTTACACCGGGTGCAAGCACCTTTATTGATGCAGTCGGAAAGAGCGTAGTTACCGCAACGCTCAATGGTGTTGCCTTCGATCCAAAATTTGATGGTGAGTCGGTGTTTCTGCCTGCTCTTGCGGCAAAGAATTCGCTCTACCTTGAGATGGAATTTAACTATTCTAAATCTGGTGAAGGCCTGCACCGATTCCAAGATCCAGCCGATGGTGAGGTCTATCTCTACAGCCAACACGAAGTCGCAGATGCGCGTCGTACCTTTGCTTGCTTTGATCAACCAGATCTCAAGGCCACCTTTGAGTTGAGCGTTCTCGTTCCGGCGCATTGGGAAGTAATTTCAAATAACCCAATTGCCACGAAGGAAATTATGGGCGACAAGGCCGCATGGTCATTTACGCCAACTCCAGTTATCTCAACTTACCTCACAGCACTCGTTGCTGGTCCTTACTTTAAAGTGGAGAGCACCTACGTTGGCCAGAAGACAGTTCCACTTGGTCTCTATTGCCGCAAGTCACTTTCTGAGTATTTAGATGCAGAAGAACTCTTTGATATTACTCGTAAGGGTTTTGCTTTCTTCGAAGAAGTATTCGGCCTGGCATACCCATTTGATAAGTACGATCAAATCGCGGTTGCTGAATTTAATGCTGGAGCGATGGAAAATGTTGGTTGTGTAACTTTTGCAGAGGATTACTTCGTCTTTCGTTCAAAGGCCACCGATAAGAATTACAACTGGCGTGCAAATGTGATTCTGCACGAAATGGCACATATGTGGTTCGGTGACCTTGTCACTATGGCTTGGTGGGATGACCTCTGGCTCAATGAGTCATTTGCAGAGTGGGCCTCTTACTTCACACTTGCGCAAGCGACTCGATTTACCAACTCATGGACTGTCTTTAATGCCGAGCGAAAGAACTGGGCTTATCGCCAAGATCAACTCTCTTCAACGCACCCAATCGTGGTCGATATGTTCGACCTTGAAGCGGTTAAGACAAACTTCGATGGAATTACATATGCAAAGGGTGCATCAGTACTTCAGCAGCTGGTCTCCCACGTTGGACTTGAGAACTTCTTGAGTGGACTTCGTGCATATTTCCAGAAGCATGCGTGGGGCAATACAACTCTCAATGATCTATTGGTTGAACTTGAAGCAGCAAGTGGCCGCGATCTCAAGCCTTGGGTCTCGACCTGGTTACAAACTGCAGGCGTTAACACCTTGCGTCCAGAACTTAAAGTTGTTGGAGATGCTTACTCATCAATTACAGTAATTCAAGAAGCTCCGCTTGTCCCTGAAGGATCAAAGGAGCTTCGTCCACATCGCATGGCAGTGGGACTTTATGATCTTAAAGATGGAAAGGTAATTGCGCGTAAGAGCGTTGAACTCGATGTCGCAGGTGCTGCCACCGAAGTTACTGAACTATCCGGTGAAAAGATTGCTGATCTTGTTGTTATCAACGATCGTGACCTTTCATATGGAAAATTACGCTTCGATGACCGCAGCCTGGCGACGCTAAAAGAGCACCTAGGTGACATTCAAGATCCTTTGACGCGTGCACTTGCGTGGTCTGCAACGTGGGACATGCTGCGCGATGGCGAACTTTCAGCCAGCGATTATGTGCCAATGACACTTAAGGCGTTAGCCGGTGAAGCAGATGTTGCGGTTGTATCAAATACTCTCATTCAAATGGGGACGGCAGTTGAGCAGTTTGCATCAGATAAAAATCGAGCCGGGCTACGTCTTGCCTTCGCCAATGGAGTTGAAAAACTATTGGATTCAAGTGCACCTACTAGTGATCTACAACTGCAGTACGCACGAAGCTTTGCATCGGCTGCAAATACTAATGCGCAAGGAAATCGCATTCGCGAGATGCTTGATGGCAAATTGAGCGGATTGACTATCGATGCAGATCTTCGTTGGCACTTCCTGATGTGCTTAGTCGAACGCGGCAAGGCAACTCTGGCCGATGTTGAGTCAGAGCTCGAGCGCGATAAGTCAGCAAATGGAGAGAAGTTCGCTGCATTCTGCCGCGCTGCTTTCCCTGATGCAGATGTAAAGGCAAAGGCTTTTGATCTGGTCTTAACTCAGGATGTCTCAAACCACATTCAATTACAGTCAATTCTTGGATTCCAGCGTTCGCTTCAACGTGAACTCACCGCCCAATACGCAGATAAGTATTTTGCGGCCTTGAATAACTTTGATAAGACTCATGGCTTTGAATACACCAAAAACTTTGCCAACTTCTTATTCCCGATCTATCAAATCTCTCCTGCAACTGTCACCAAGGCACAAGGATGGCTCGATGGCGAAGGAAAAGATTCACCACATGCACTTCGCAGAATGGTCTCAGAGGCTCGCGATGCACTTATTCGCGCGGTTAAGGCGCAAGCAAAAGATAGTTAAAAACTATTCGATTGAATCGATGATAGAGCTTGGCTTCTTGCCAGGCTCTGTTTTCTTTTTCTCACGCGTTCCGGCAAGTACCAAGACTGTGACCAAAAGAAAAATACCGATTGGTGTTGCCACAAAGTAGAGAAATGTTTGAATCCCTGTAAGTGGTTCACCCGGCATTGCGCCGCCTTCAACTCTGCTGACTGGAAAGTTAGCCAACGGTGTAGTGATTAGAGCAGATAGTTTTGTAAACATAAGGGAAGTGTAAGTGAATTAGGCAGTCGCTGCTGCCACACCAAATTGTTTGAGGAAAGGTAACCAATTTGGTTCGGTGCGCCCTGTACCTAAAATTCGCCATGCTGCACCAACTGGTTCACGTGGAAGTGATCGAAGTCTCCAACCAAGTTCTTTCAGTGACTTGTCTGCCTTGATGTGATTACAGCGATGACAGGCAGAGACAACATTTTCCCAGGTATGTCCGCCGCCACGAGAACGTGGAATCACGTGATCGATCGATGCAGCAGATGCACCGCAGTACACGCAGCGACTGCTATCGCGAGCAAAGATTGCGCGGCGCGAAAGTGGGATTGCATGTCGGTAAGGAATGCGAATAAATTTATTGAGTCGAACAACAGATGGAAGTTCTAACTGTCCAGAAGCAAAGTGCAGAACTTCACCCGTTGATTCGACCATTGTTGCGCGTTGATTGAGGACAAGGATCATCGCCCGGCGATCAGAAACTACGCCGAGTGGTTCATACGTTGCGTTGAGCACAAGGCTGCGCGACATATCTACTCCCGATATCTATCTAGTCCAGGCGCGTGGCTCGCGCCGATTGCCCTATCTTGCACCCACTTCGACCCTCTTTGCAGTATTTAAAGGCGAATTTCCGCTTACCTTTCAAGTACGGTTGGCTCATGGGCGATCGAATTCAAAGCGCACTCGATTGGGTCAGTGGAGCACCTCTTCGCATTATCGCTGTCTTAGCGGTGGCCTTACTGAGCCAGTGGCTGGGCCATCGCACGATTGCACGAGCAGTTAACCGTCTTGCAACCGCCGATCTACGCCCTGGCCCAGGGACAGTAACACGTCAGGTTGAACGTGCTCGCACAATCGGTTCAGTTTTAAGTTCGATTTTAAATGCTGTGATTTGGATCATCGCCATTGGAATGATCTTGGGAGAGTTTGGATTTAATTTAGGACCAGTAATTGCATCAGCCGGAATCGTAGGCGTCGCGGTAGGTCTTGGCGCACAGACTTTGGTGCGAGATGTGATTTCTGGAATTTTTATGCTGATCGAAGATCAATACGGTGTCGGTGATTCGGTGGATATTCTTACGATCAAAGGAACCGTCGAGCGCGTAGGACTTCGCATTACAACAGTGCGCGATGAATCAGGCACGCTTTGGTATATCCGAAACGGTGAAATTCTTACACTCGGTAACGCTTCGAAGAAGTAACTACTCCGCCTGATTTATCATTGAGTGCGCTGCCATTTTAAGATATCCAACTAATTGTTGGCGAAGGTTTTCTTCAATTTCCAATTCGCTAACAGTTGCCATCATCGCATTTAGCCACGCATCGTGAGCGGCCTGATTAATATGAAAACCATTGTGGCGCATACGTAGTCGCGGATGGCCGCGCTCTTCTTGGTATGTATTCGGACCACCCCAATACTGTTCTAGGAATTTCTGCAACCGCCAGGCCGCACCTTTCATATCACTTTCGGGATACATCGGGCGCAAGATTGGATCGGTGGCAACGCGGGCATAGAAGCCTGAGGTGAGTTCAATAAAGAAGGCCTCTCCCCCAATTTCTTCGTAAAAAGTTGTCATGGCGTTAGTCGCATCCACACTGCAACATCTTGATCGATTATGCCGTTAACAATTGGTGCAGATGAAATTAACACCTGCGCACCAAGTGGAAGTTTGATTGGTTTACCAAAATTGAGATAGCAAGCAAAGTTTCCGGGGCGAGAAAAAGCTATTACATCTACGCCAGCGCCAATCCACTGCATCGGCCCATCTCCCAGACCTGCTTCAGCGCGACGAATCTTGAGCGCATCTGAATACAGTGAATGAGTGGATCCACTAGCGTCGATTTGTGATTGAGCAGAGAAAGATCCCCACCACGAACTCTGCGGCAACCAGGCCTGATCTGGCTTTAAATCTGTATTACTTGAGAATCCAAATGCGCCATCTGAATCGGTATTCCATGGCATTGGTACCCGACAGCCATCGCGACCACGGTCTTTAAATTCACTCATCTTCCAGATCGGATCGGTAAGACGATCTTCTGGAATATCGCGAACTTCAGGAAGAGCCAACTCTTCACCTTGATAAATATAAGCACCACCAGGGAGCGCCAGCATTAAAAGTGCGCCAGATCGCGCGCGAAGCGTGCCGCGTTGGATATTAAATTTCTTCGGGTCGCCCTGACGTTCCAAGGTATTTGTCTGCTGATTCTGTAGCCCTAAATCAAAGCGATCTACCGAGCGAGTGACATCGTGATTATTAAATACCCACGACGGTGGCGCACCAACTTCGGTCATCGCATCGACGGCGCGATTTATCATCTGTGTTAAATATTTCGCATCCCACTTGGATGTAAGAAAATCAAAGTTAAATGAATTCGCAAGTTCATCAGGGCGTAGATACCTTGCGATGCGAGAGGCTGGACTTACCCACGCCTCGGCAACTGCCATCCGGTCACCCTCGTAAGAGTTAAGAATCTTTCGCCACGCACGATAAATCTCATGCACGCCTTCTTGATCCCAAGTGGGACGGTGTTCAGGTGGTACTACGTATGTGGCATCACTTGGATCAACCTCGGGAAGATTCTCCGGAATATCTGGTAGCCCTGGATATTTAATAAGTGCCTGCGCAACATCGATTCGAAATCCATCAACACCGCGATCTAACCAAAACCTTAGAATCGATTCAAAGTGTGCCCGAACTTCTGGATGTTCCCAATTGAAATCTGGTTGTTCTACTGCAAATAGATGCAGATACCACTGCTCGAATGTTCCATCTGCTGCGATCAGTCGATGCCAAGCGGGCCCACCAAATACAGATTGCCAATTATTTGGTGGGAGATTTCCACCCTCACCTTTTCCATCACGGAAAGTATAACGATCGCGTGCAGCCGACCCAGGTGGAGATGCAAGTGCCTCTTGAAACCACACGTGTTGATCACTTGAGTGATTCGGCACAATATCGACGATTAACTTAAGGCCAAGTGCGTGGCACTCCTGTATCAACGCCTGTGCATCAGCCAACGTGCCATACATCGGTTCGATATCCATGTAATTAGCGACGTCATAACCATGATCATGCTGTGGTGATGGATACCAAGGTGTAATCCAAATTGCATCGATACCGAGAGATTTTAAATACGGCAGCCGAGAACGGATACCTTCGATATCACCGATGCCATCGCCATTACCATCTGCGAATGAGCGAATATAGATTTGATAGGTGACCGCATCACGCCACCACGCACGTTGATCGCGTGGGAGTAAAACGGAAGTCATTGCCTAAAGTTACTTTGCAGATTCGTCGGTATACATTGCTAGAAATTCGCGCTCAAGATCTGTGAGTGGACGAGACTTCTTTGTCTCCATTGATATGGCGACCTGAACTGTGCGAACACGGGCATGGAGTTGGCCCTTGGCACTGATCTCATAAGCAAGCACGAAAGATGAATTTCCAACCGATTCCACCCACAGATGAACATCAACGAAGGTGCCGCCTTCATAGATTGGCGCGATGAAATCGACTTCTGCACGACCGACAACCATCTCCACTAACGAAGACTCTTCGTTCTTCTCAACGAAATGATAGAACGACCAGTGAAAACGCGCCTCTTGGGCATAGATTAAATACTTTGCATTGTTGACGTGACTGAAGGCATCAATGTCGTCCCAACGAACAAATTGTTGATTGTGATACTTCATTAACGGGTGAGCTTTCTATATGTTGCACGATGTGGACGTGCTGCCTCTGGTCCAAGGCGTTCAATTTTATTCGCTTCATATGATTCGAAGTTTCCTTCAAACCAGAACCACTTTGAATCACCTTCGTAGGCCAAGATGTGTGTTGCAACGCGGTCTAAAAACCAACGATCGTGAGAGATTACAACAGCGCAACCAGGAAATTCAAGTAGCGCGTTTTCCAGTGATCCGAGCGTTTCTACATCTAGATCGTTCGTTGGCTCATCGAGTAGTAATAGGTTTCCACCCTGCTTAAGAGTCATTGCTAAGTTCAGACGGTTTCTTTCTCCGCCTGAAAGTACGCCAGCTGCTTTCTGTTGGTCTGGGCCTTTAAATCCAAAAGCTGCCACATATGCACGTGATGGCATTTCAACTTGGCCGACCTTCATAAAATCAAGACCGTCTGAAACAACTTCCCATAATGATTTCTTTGGATCAATACCCGCACGAGACTGATCGACATATGAAATCTTTACCGTCTCACCAATTTTTACATCACCTGAATCAGCAGGTTCAAGTCCAAGAATTGTTTTAAAGAGTGTTGTCTTACCGGCACCGTTAGGTCCAATGACTCCAACAATTCCATTGCGTGGAAGTGTGAAAGAGAGATCATCAATTAAGACACGATCCCCAAAACCTTTAACAAGATGTTCTACTTCAACAACTACATTTCCAAGGCGTGGGCCAGGTGGAATTTGAATCTCTTCAAAGTCGAGTTTGCGCATCTTGTCTGCCTCAGCCGCCATCTCTTCATATCGTGCAAGGCGGGCCTTGGATTTAACTTGGCGACCCTTGGCATTCATGCGAACCCACTCGAGTTCTTCAGTCAGACGCTTAGCGCGCTTGGCATCTTTTTGTCCCTCAACCTTAAGGCGGGCAGCCTTGGTCTCTAGGTAAGTCGAGTAATTGCCCTCGTATGGATATGCACGTCCACGATCGAGTTCAAGAATCCATTCGGCAACGTTGTCCAAGAAATATCTATCGTGCGTAATCGCTACTACTGCGCCAGGATATTTCTGTAAGTGTTGCTCGAGCCACAAGACTGATTCGGCATCAAGGTGGTTAGTTGGCTCATCAAGAAGTAATAGATCCGGGGCTTCAAGTAAAAGTTTGCACAGTGCTACTCGACGCTTCTCTCCACCTGAAAGCACGCTGACATCAGCATCTCCTGGCGGACAGCGAAGTGCATCCATCGCCTGCTCGAGTTGTGAGTCGAGTTCCCATGCATTTCGATGATCGAGTTGTTCTTGAAGTGTGCCCATCTCGGCTAATAATTTGTCGTAATCTGCATCTGGGCTCGACATCTCTTCGGAGATTGCATTAAAACGCGCCATCAAATCCATAGTCTCGCGTACGCCATCTTGCACGTTTTCGAGTACTGATCTGGTCTCATCGAGCTTTGGTTCCTGCAACAAAATACCTACGGTAAATCCTGGTGAAAGATATGCCTCGCCATTTGATGGCTGTTGTAAGCCAGCCATGATCTGCAGGACGGTGGACTTACCAGCACCGTTTGGGCCAACCACACCGATCTTTGCACCTGGAAGGAACATCAAGGTGACGTCATCAAGGATGACCTTTTCACCGTGCGCTTTACGCGTCTTTTTCATTGTGTAAATGAATTCAGCCATGGGGGAACCTTAATAGTTGTGACGATAGAATAGTAATTAACGACACCTGCAGGCGCCTGTAGCTCAGTCGGATAGAGCACCCGCCTTCTAAGCGGGTTGTCGCAGGTTCGATTCCTGCCAGGCGCACTTCAACGAAGTACGCCGATGGGGATGGCGCACTTCAACGAAGTACGCCGAAAGAAAAACGGCCAGACCCGAAGGCCTAGCCGTTCTCCCATTCTCGAGAGTGAGAATACTTAACCGATCTTTGCGACTAGCGCCTGAGCTTTCTTGAGAAGTTCCCCATCAATGACGGAGAAACCAAGGTTGGCGCCTGCAACATCTGAACACTTCGGTGAAAGAATGAATGTGGCTAACTCTTTCACTGCAGCGCCGTTTGCCTTGGATGGATAAGCAGTATCTGCCAACATGTACGAAACGATTCCAAGAGGGTAAGCACCCTTTTCAGTTGTTGCGTAGTCATATGTGAGATATCCATTTGCATCCTGTGATGCAGAGGCAAGAAACGCACTAACGCCCGCTGATTCAGGTGCTACTGATGCCCCAGATGCATTGATCACGTTTGCGATTTTAAGCTTATTAGCGGTTGCGTAGTTAACCTCTGCAAAGGTAATTGAATATTTTGTCTTTCCGGCAAGGAGTGAAACTCCATTTGATCCGTTAGCTCCAACAATTCTGCCGAGGTTCGATGAATCATTGATATTGCCTGGGAAAGATGTTGTGAAGATTGCGCTCTTTGGCTTTGTCCAAACTGTTGGTGCACTCTTATTTAGATAGTTTGTGAAATTTTCAGTTGTACCAGAGCTATCGATGCGGTAAACGACGTTGATGCTCCGGTTTGGCAATGTGTAGCTGTTCTTCACAACTGATGTACGAAGTACGACTGGATTACCCTTGGCATCTTTGAGGAGATTGCCACTTCGATCCTTCTTATAGATAACAACAGTTGTTGAACGGTTGTTATCGGCGATGATCTTTGGGTCATTCCACTTTGTGATTGAACCACCGAAAATGCCAGCGATTGTGGCTGCTGAAAGTTGTAGCTTCTTTGCTGAAGGGAGACTGTGCAGTACAGCAATTGGTGCCGCAACAACAGGTAAGTGAATTAATGAAGCTCGCTTTGTTGAAGATGTGTGCGGAGCATCGGTGAACCAGAAATCACCGATTGACTTATCAGAATTTGAGCGACCTGCCCCTGAACCAACTGAGCTGTATGTAAAAGAATGGCCACTCTCTTTCGCAAATGGTGCCTTACATGCTTCGATGAGAAGAGCTGGGAAAGATGCACCAGATCCCTCAAGTGATGCAGCGTGTGCTGGCGACGATGCAAATAAACCGAACGCAAGTGCAATTGTTGCAACCTTTGCGGACTTTGAAACTCTCATTATTTCCCCTTTATTGATGTGGCTAGCTTTATTTGCTAACCGGGAGAAAGTATTGAATCCAACTAAATTGCTTGGCATTTATTGGATAACGTAGATGAACGTTTAGGTGAACAGTTGGTGTCGCTTAACCGAAGCGGCCAGTGACGTAATCCTCGGTCCGCTTATCTTTTGGACGAGAGAAAATCTCGCTTGTCGGCGCTGTCTCGATCATTTCACCAGGGCCACCATCTGAAAGGAAGAATGCAGTGTGGTCAGAGACGCGAGCTGCCTGCTGCATATTGTGAGTAACAATAACGATCGTCATCGAATCTGAGAGTTGCCGAACAGTCTCTTCGATACGAAGCGTTGAGCCGGGATCGAGCGCCGAACAAGGTTCATCCATGAGGAGAACCTGTGGTGAGACCGCCAGTGATCGTGCGATACATAGACGCTGCTGTTGGCCACCAGAGAGTGAACCACCGTGGGCATCGAGTCGATCCTTCACTTCTTTCCATAAGCCTGCACGAGTGAGACATTCCTCCATTAGCTCTTCTTTATTGGCGACTTTAATCTGAGCCAACTTCAGCCCGGAAAGAACATTCTCGCCAATTGTCATTGAAGGAAACGGGTTTGGCTTTTGAAAGACCATGCCAATTTTCAAACGGATTTTTGTAACATCGGTACCTGGTGCGTAGACATCTTTACCATCAAGGAAAACTTCTCCGGCCATTGCAGCAGTCGGGATAAATTCGTGCATCCGGTTAATTGTTCGAATAAATGTTGACTTGCCGCACCCTGATGGTCCAATCAGCGCAGTAACGCTGCCCGCAGCAAAATTAAGGTTGATGTCAGAGAGCACATGATTTTTGCCAAACCACGCGTGCACGCCGCGAGTTTCAAGTCCGGTACCTAAAACTTTACGGCCCTCAGGGCTGATCATGTCGATGGTTGTCATTATTTAACCTTTCGTGAACTGAGCGAACGTGCCGAGATAAAGAGAACCAAAATAATTACAATCAAAACGAGTAGTCCAGCCCAAGCGCGAGTAATCGACTCTTCAGAGCCAGCGTAAAAAGATTTCCAGATGTAATACGGGAGTGAACCCATCGGACCGTCGAATGGATTTGGATTGACCTTATCACCACCACCGGTGAGAAGAAGCAGCGGCGCTGTTTCACCAGCGATGCGGGCAACGCCCAGAATTATCGCGGTAATCAATCCACTGCGCGCTGCTGGAACAACGATCATGGCCACAGTGCGCCATTGAGTTCCACCGAGTGCAACACCTGCCTCACGTAACTCTGATGGGATTAGTAGAAGTACTTCTTCCGATGTGCGAGCAATAGTTGGAATCATCAAGATTGAGAGCGCGAGTGCTCCCATCAAACCAGATGAAGATTTAGTGATCGGATACAGCACAGCGGAGAGAATAAAAAGTCCAGCAACGATCGATGGCACGCCACTCATCGCCTGCACCAAAAACTTAATTGGCTTCATGAAGCGGCCTTTGATCTCGGTCATGTAAAGGGCGGTAAGAATTCCAAGTGGCACGCTAATAATGAGTGCGATTGCAACAAGTGTGAGTGTTCCGGTAATCGCATGCAAAAGTCCACCATTTGAAAGCGGATCAGTTGCAGTAGCAAGCGACATGTCAGTTGTAAATAGATTAATTGAAAGTCCCTTGTAACCCTTTGCGATCACTGTTGCCAAAATACTTGTGATTGGGATGAGGGTAGCGACTGCACCGACGACAACAATACTACTGACAACTGCATCCTTAGCTGCTGCACTTCCGCGAGTGACTCCTTGATATGTGCCGGTCAAAATCGCATAGGTAAGGAAAAAGATTGAGAAGTATGCGAGCTTTCCATTCATTGGACTTAGCCCAACAAAAACATAGGTGAAAACAATCGTGCCGACCAAAATTAACAAATCACGTAAGCGATCTTTTGGTGTCGCAGCCCAAGGCATACTTGGCGTTGGAATCGTATTCAACGTCCCGACTTTCCGGTGCGCTTAACGATGAAGTCAGCCAGTGCGTTAACACCAAGAGTGAGCACAAAGAGCACCAAACCGGCTGCCATCAACGCCTTAATTTCGTAAGGACTTGCTTCACCAAACTTCAAAATAATTAGCGATGCGACGTTTCCACCAGCGCCTAGAAGAATGTGCCAATTGACTTGGAAAACAATGTTAAGCACAGTAAATACCGCAACCGTCTCGCCCATTGCACGTCCAAGCCCAAGCATTGCTCCGCCAATGACACCGCTTCGACCATGCGGAATCACAACTGCTTTAATCATTGCCCAACGGGTGGCACCGAGTGCATAAGCCGCTTGAATTCGATCTAACGGTGCTTGCGCAAATACTTCACGTGAGACAGATGTAATAATCGGAATAATCATAATTGCGAGTACAACGCCAGCAACAAATGGCGAGCGCGTCGCAAAGTACGGCTTGATTTCAAAGAGTGGAATAAAACCCAGATACTTATTGAGTAATTTTGCCCAGTACTCAACGCTAGGCATTAATACGAGGAAACCCCAAACGCCAAAGAGAATGGACGGGAAGGCAGCCATCAGATCGATGACTGCAACCAAGATTTTCTTAAGCCAGGCAGGTGCGTAAAAGTTAAGAAAGAGCGCCGAGAAGACCGAAATTGGAACTGCAATAATTACTGCAACGAGTGCGCAGAGAATTGTGCCAACCAACATCGCTGCTAAGCCAAAGTTACTCTCAACGATATTTCCGCTCTCATCAAAAACAATTGACCACTCAGAACTGGTGATAAAGCTCAAGCCCTCATTACGAAATACCTCAAAGCCGCGGTATCCAAGAAAGAGCGAAATTAGTCCAAGAATAAGTAGAGAGGAGAACCCCCCGGTTGTGACGATTCCACGGAATACTCGATCAGATAGCCGCGGCTGGGTTGTAATTTCGCGCGGCTTCACCGGATCTACAGCGATGCTCATGGCCGTTATCTTGCATCCCTTTCGTAGAATTGATGGTGATGGCAAGTAAACAGGAGGTGAACGAGTGCTGAATTCACGAAATCTCTGATCGAGCCTCTAAACTCCCCCAATGGCTACCGAACTTCCGCATCTGATCTGGATTGATTGTGAAATGACGGGGCTCTCTCTCGAAAATGATGCACTCGTTGAGATCGCACTACTTGTCACCGACTCCGACCTCAATCTAATCGGTGAAGGTGTCGATGTAGTGATTGCGACCACCCCCGAAAAATTGGCGGCGATGAATGAATTCGTCACCACGATGCACACCACCTCAGGATTAATCACCCAGATTCCTGATGGAGTCAGCATGAGCGCAGCCGAAGATGCGATCCTGGCCTATCTCGAATCCGCTGGCACGATCGCAGGCAAGTCACCTTTGGCCGGTAATTCAGTCAGCGTCGATCGCGGATTCATCGCACGAGATATGCCGCGGCTAAGTGAGTACCTGCACTATCGCACCGTGGATGTCTCCAGTGTGAAAGAACTCGTCCGCCGCTGGTATCCCAAGATCTATTTCGCAGCCCCACCCAAGACTGGCAACCACCGCGCCCTTGGTGATATTCAGGATTCGATCGCAGAGCTGGCTTATTACCGGAAAAACATATTTATTCCGGGGCTGATCACCCCCACGGAAAAGGTAGACTAGCTCCGCAACACATGGTGGGCGTAGCTCAGCTGGTAGAGCACTCGGTTGTGGTCCGAGATGTCGCGGGTTCGAGCCCCGTCGTTCACCCCAAGTTTTACCGCAAGTTTTACTGCAAGTTCAGGTTCGTACCCGAGAGAAAGAGTTCGCAGATGATCTTCGATGTCGTCGTTGAAATTCCTGCTGGCTCACGGAACAAGTACGAGATCAATCATGAGACCGGCGAGGTTCGCCTCGATCGTATGCTCTTCACCGCCACTCGCTTTCCACACGATTACGGATTCGTAAAGAACACACTCTCAAACGATGGTGATCCACTTGATGCTTTGGTGATGCTGGATGAACCAACTTTCCCAGGGTGCGTTGTCTCTTGCCGCGTTATCGGAATGTTCCGTATGACCGATGAGAAAGGTGGCGATGACAAACTTCTCTGTGTTGCCGCCGGTGATATTCGTAAGTCAGGGCTTAACGATCTTGCAGATGTTCCAATTTACGAACTCGATGAAATCAAGCACTTCTTCGAAGTTTATAAAACACTTGAACCCGGTAAAGAAGTACACGGTGGCGATTGGGTCGGTCACGACGCGGCCGAATTAGAAATTGTTGCTTCATACCAACGCTACAAAGATAGCCACAACTAAGCGCTAGGAACTCCTTGTTTTGAGCAACTGCTCAAAATACGCACCATCGCTTCCTTCTCCGGCGCAGTCACCCACAACGAATACTTCGCCTTCACCGCAATTTGTTGTGCAACGTAGGTACATCTAAAACTCTTCAGCGGTGGCAACCACGTCGCGGCATCACCTGCGCCCTTTTGTGAATTCAGCGAACCTTTAACTGCAAATAAATTCATCGGATCATTCGCCATCGCAGTCCGCGCAGCCATCGTCAATTTAAATGCACCCGTCTGCCATGAATTCGACAACGCGACCACGTGATCTATCTGCACCGCCATACTTGTTATATTGCCCCGGACAAAGTTGATCGTCTCTCCTGAATATCGATCCACCAATACCCCTGAGGCCACGACACAATCCCGGGTCTTCTCTCTAAAAATAATCGAAGTCAGATCACGCTTCAACATATCGTTGCGGGTATCGCAGCCATTGCGATTTACATCAGCCCATGTCTGCCCAAATTGATCCCGAGAATATCCAGTCTTCGGCGCACGCCCCTTCACGGCCAACGTCGCCAACACCGAAGCCGCACTCACCTCTGCCGCATTAGAAACCGAGGCGGCAGAGACCGAATGAACAGCCCCACCCAGCCCCACCACCATCGAAAGTCCTATGGCTACCTGTATTTCCCAGCGACTCATCTCTCAAACATTACGCGTGTAAGGTGGCCAAAGCAGCCCAAACACACTGATAGGGTCTGTTCTGCATTCAAAGATTCGACCTTTTGAATGAGTTTGGGTTGTTAGCTCAGTTGGTAGAGCAAGGCACTCTTAATGCCTGGGTCGGGGGTTCGAGTCCCTCACAACCCACTTAGACTTTTCAGGTCTCCACAGTTTCCCGTTGACTGGAGGTTCATGTGCCACTTTGTCTCAACCCTGCTTGTCAGAAGCGAGTACCTGCCAAGAGTTCCTCATGTCGTTTTTGTGGCGGGACTGAAATCGGTCAATTCGATTCGTATAGCAAGCAGGAGGAGTTAGTCGAAAAGATTTCGATGGAAAACTTTGAGCGGATTATAAAAAATACTGATCCGTTGATTGAACTAACAGTCTTCACAAATGGCGAAAAAGCCAGCCTTAAATCCCGAATTGCAGTTCGTATGCACTATCTCAAACGAAAATTGTTTTTGCGCAGATCTAGATAGGAAATCTGTTCAATGCTCAAAGTTGAGAATTAATTCTCGTTCAGATGTATCCGATACTGGACTTTGCCAGACACCTTCCCATACTTGTCATAAAGGATCCGAGCCGTTGAATTGGTTGCATCTGTATTCCAATAAAGCCGAGAGCAATTTGCCGCTAAAGCTATTTCTTTCACACGATCAATGAGTGCGGCTCCCGTGCCCCCACTACGATGAGCGGAATTTACAAAAAGATCCTCAAGGTAGCAATATCCACCATCTGACCAGGTCGAGGTTTGAAAACTGTAGTGAGTTAAGCCGATTACTTCGCCTTCACCTTCGGCAACCAATGCAAAACTATTGAAATCTGGATCAAAGAATCTTTTCCACGTTAAATCAGTCTGCGCTGGCGTCAGAATCGTTTTGTAAAAATCAAGATAGCCCTGCCATAGCGCTAACCAAGCATCCCTATCAGATGCTTTCAGTAAGCGGATTTCAACCTTCATGAACCATTTAAGCATGAGGTCGGCTATCCTGATGAGATGCCGGGTGCACTCGCTTTAGTTGGATCAGGTGAATATCTGCCTGTAATGAGTGAACTAGAAAATTTACTTTTGCAAAATGCGATCACCCTAGGTAAAGCAAATAACTATGTGCAGATTCCAACTGCTGCTGGTCAAGAAGATCCGAGCCGCTTGGCATTTTGGAAAACCTTAGGTGGCGAACAGGCAGATCTTTTAGATACCGAACAAATATTCCTACCGATCTATGATCGAGAGGCTGCAATGAATCGTGAGTACGCAGCACAGATTGCAGATGCTGGTCTGATTTATTTATCTGGTGGAGATCCGGGGTACTTGGCAAGAACTCTTTATGGCACCCCTGTATGGGAGGCAATTGAACTTGCATGGGAGCAAGGAAGTTCATTGGCCGGATGTAGCGCTGGTGCAATGGCGATGGGTAACCACGTACCAAATTTTTTCCATCCTAAAGAAGAGGGAACCACCGGCCTTGGATTAATCGGGGAAATTAGAACTATCCCCCACTATGACAAATTCTTTCGCTGGATTCCAGATCGTGCGGCTCGACTTCTACTCACCGCTCCTGATGGCACCAAGGTGATCGGAATTGATGAATGCACCGCCCTCGTTACTGGGATGAGCCAAGACGTTGAGGCAAATTTTGCAGAGATGAAATGGCGGGTAGCTGGAGAAGGCAAAGTGCACCTGCTTCGTGGCGATAAAGATTCTGCCGAACAATTTGGTCCCGGAGAATTACTCTCTCTATGATCACTCGATTCATTGCACTCTTTAAAGCTTCGCACTTTATTCCGACTTTAACTGTTACCACTCTCACTATTGCCCTCGGCTGGCGAACGAGCGATCTCACGACTGCGTTGCTTATTGGGCTGACATTTTTCTCAGGTCAACTCATTGTGGGCTGGAGTAATGACCTCATCGATTACTCAGATGACCTTCGACATAACCGAGTAAGTAAGCCACTTGTTGCTGGCGAAATCTCACCAACTGCAGTGCAGATTGCAATCAGCGTTGATTCTCTGCTTTTGATCTTGCTTACGATCTTTGGGCCACTCAATAACCGCTTTGGGGTGCTACATCTAGTGGCAGTGCTCAGTGCACTGGCCTACAACGCTAAATTAAAATCCACTGTTTTCTCGTTCTTGCCATATCTACTCTCTTTCGGCTTGCTACCCATCATCGTCCTTGGCAGTACGCAGTCGCCGCTTAAATTATGGATGGCTGCAATCGGTGGGCTTTTTGGTGTTGGGGTTCATGTAGCAAATGTATTTAAAGACCTCGAGGAGGACCGCCTCAGTGGGATTCTCGGATTGCCACAAATACTTGGAGTAATGCGCTCTAAATATCTCTGCCTGGCAACCTTCGGTGGATCTTCACTCATTCTTTATTTTGCAACAGAAAGCAATGTGGCTCTAATAATTCTGGCGGCATCTTTCATATACCTGACACCGCTGCCCCGAATATTTGCCTTTCCATTCTCAATTCTTTTGGGGCTAGCGACGATGGCGGTTTTTATTAGCTTTGGTATTTGATAGATCGAGACCGCGCTTAATTATTTTTACAAGCAAACCAGATCTATGTGCGGCTACCCAGTGATACCCAAACCTACCGAGTGGCCCGGTAAAATTTATAAACTTTGAGATAAGACGATTGCCACGAAGTTTTAGCAACAGTGCAATTGCCTGTGCGCCAACGTATGTCCGACCATCGTAGATGACATAAATCGCTTTTTCGCACTGCGCTAGCGAGAGACCGAATGAGTCGAGATTTGCATCCTGGTAGTTAAATGCCGTGAAATCGAGCTTCTGTTTAATCCACTTGAGGCTCGATTTACAAAATTCACACTCACCATCCGTAAAAACAATCGCCTTGATTTGTTGGCTCATTTGAGTGTTTTAATCGCTTTAATTATTGACCATGCCCAGTAAAACAAACCAAGTTGAAGTGGCAGACGTGCATAGGCAAATAGCGGCTCTGGCATCGGGCGAGAACTCCAATCAATCGCCATTTTAATATTGGCTGGATACACAGCTACGAAAAGTAATAGCGCTGCATATGCTGCAAGCAGTCGCACCGATTTTCCTGCAATTTTTTTGTCAAGAGATGTAAGTAGCCCAATTCCAATTGCAATCTCAGCAAGACCGCTCAGGTAAGTCATGACCCGTGGATCACCTGGAAGAAATTCGGGAACAATTTTATCAAGCCCTTGCGGAAAGATGAAGTGCCCAATCCCTGCGACAATGAGAAAAATACTCATTCCGCGACCCACTTTTGTAGTAACCATGGCCAATTATGGCATTTCCCCTTGTGAATACCTAGGTCAGCACCTACCCTCGGACCAGCAGAAAGAACATCTGATACTTAAGGAGCTTAGAATGCAAGAAGATGATCTATTAGAATTATGGAATGCCAAGCGTTTTCAGATAATCGCAGCACAGGTCGCACCAGCACTTGTACTACTTGGTGTTTTTGTACTAGCGGCATTTGGACAATTTGAAAACGCCTCAGATGGGGCAAAATATCTAGCGATTGGCGCAACCGCAGCCACTGGAATATTGGCAGTGATCACTCAGTATGCAACAATCCGTGAGGCAGAAGCTTTGCTTATTGATCTCAAGAAGATCGAAAACAAGTCAGCTCTCGCAACCAAGATAGCCAGCTCACGTGGATTCTTATCCATTATGGCAATCATTTTGGTCGGACTTAGCTTGATTAGCTTTGCACTCGTTCTCTGGGCCGTACTCGGTTAAAGATGAGAGAAGGCGTAATTCTTTTCCTTATATTTGCAATCCTTGTCGGAGCAGCCGTTTTTCGCTTTGAAAATTTGGGAAAGAAAAGGAAAAAAATTTCTGGCCGTGGAGGAGATTTCGACGCTTAGTCGTCGAGTCTCTTCCTCTGCAAAGAGCGCGAAAGAAATATTGCAAAAACTAGGGTAATCACAATGCCGGTATTTACTCCGAGCTCCATCATTGCGCGTTTGAAGTACTCCCATGGTTTCTGAGTCTCAAGGGTAAGAGAAGCGCCCACCGTCAGAATATGGCGAACTGCAGCAATGACACCAATTATTAAAAAACTATCCAGTTGAAAAAACCCATCAGTAAATCGCTTGGTAACTGTCCTCATAATCTCAAGGATAATCACAATGAAAAGTATATCGTTGATTGCTTGAATCAATCCTGTAGGAAAAAATGGTCGAGTAGTCACCAATCGCTCGATCATAAAGAAACTGGCTGCTAGACCTAGTAAAAATAAAGTAATTCCAAGAAACCCGTGCACCGCATCCTCTAGCTTATTAATGAATCTCTCAGGAATAAGCGAGCGATCTTCCGTCAGTAACGATTTGATGTTGGCTTTACGTGACATGAGGGCCTCAGATCCATTAGTTCAATTCAATGAGGCAAAAGTACACTTTTTTGGATGGTTTTGGAAGCGTATTCAACAAGTACAAGTGCGATACTTTCTCCATGTTTGAGGCGCTCTTCCTAGGATTATTGCAGGGCCTCACCGAATTTTTGCCAATCTCATCTAGCGCGCACCTTCGCATCGCGGGTGAATTTTTACCTAATGCAACTGATCCAGGGGCAACTTTTACTGCAATCACTCAGATCGGCACTGAACTTGCGGTGCTGCTCTATTTTAGAAAAGACATCAGTCGAATAATTAGTGCATGGTTTGGTGCAACATTTACCCGACGTGCACAAAATGAATCTGAGAAATCAGATGCACGCTTAGGATGGTTAATTGGATTGGGCTCGCTACCAATTGTTCTCCTGGGATATTTCTTGCAAGATACGATCAGAGAAACCTTCAGATCGCTCTGGATTATTGCAACAGTCATGATTGTCTTTGGACTTATTCTCGGTATTGCAGATCGCTTTGGTAAGAGTGCTCGCGATTTATCAAACCTGAAGGTCAATCATGGAATTCTTTATGGGATGGCTCAATCCATTGCACTGATCCCTGGCGTATCTCGCTCAGGAGCAACCATCGCAATGGGGCGCACTCTTGGATACAAGCGAGATAGCGCCCTTCGATATTCGTTCTTACTAGCTATCCCAGCAGTCTTCGGTAGCGGTCTCTACGAACTTAAAACCGCTATAAATGAAGTAAATCCTTCGGCTCCATATTCGTTACTGGAAACACTTGCTGCAACGGCAGTAGCTTTTGTAATTGGTTACTTTGTAATTTCTTGGTTGATGAAATTCATCGCAACCAGAAGTTTTACTCCCTTTATCATTTATCGTATTTGTTTAGGATCACTCCTCCTTCTACTACTCGCCACCGGCGTAATTCAAGGATAGGTAGCAGCGATGCTAGGTGGAATCAATAATGCGCTTTTTCTATCATCCTTTGGTGGTTTCTTTGCGGTAGGTCTTTTGATTTTCTTTCTTAAATGGGCCTTCTCCTCTAATAAGAAAATGATTGTTACACCGATCAGGGCGGGCAAAAAAGATGAGTATGGTCTTCTCAAGCCTTTGCCGACTCCAACAAATTACATTGAAGCCCAGATGGCGTTGCTTAAACTTCAAGATTCAAATATTAAGGCAACGCTAACCCAAACTTTACAAGGCCCATCTTTAATGGTCTTTGAAAGAGACCTCAACATCGCCTTGCAGGTACTCAAAAACTAGATTCAATTGAGGCTTCTTCTACTGACCAGGTTTACTGAAAGTTGGTAGATGGAGATCAAAGCGAATCGAGATAAAGCGGGTGAGCGCCACCAGCGCGCCAGCAGCAATTGTCGAGATCGTGAGTTCAACCCCAAATTCAATGAGTAAAACAAATGCAATCGCGCCAACGAGCGATGATGTTGCGATGGTCTCACGGTGCAACAAAACTGGTTCTACTTGGCATAAAAGATCACGTAATAATCCGCCGGTGATCGCTGTGATCACACCTAAAATAATTATGGCAAACCAAGGGCTATTTACTTGATAGGCAAGTTGAACTCCAGATGCGGTAGCAATTGCCAATCCGAAGGTGTCCATAATCAGTAGAGTTTTTCCAATTTTGGTAACACGTCGAATACTCAGAGTGATAGAGACAGCTGCAATCACGCTGGCAATTACCCAAGGATCAGTGATCAGAATTGGTTTAATCCCTAAGAATAAATTACGCAGAGTTCCACCAGATACTGATGCGGCGATTGCAACAAGTGCAATGCCACCGTAATCAAGACCTCGATCGGCAGCCACCCGCGCGCCAACTAGCGCAAAGACAAATACCGAAAGTAGATCTAGTGCGTGCAGCAGACTCACTTGTGTTTAAGTGCTTTAGGAGACTGCGATGATGTCGACTGCAAAAATGAGAGTCTCTTTCTCAAGTGGATGTCCAGCCATTGGGCCATATCCAAGTGCCGGCGGAATTACCAACAGGCGACGTGCACCAACTTTTGCACCCACCAAACCTTGCTGCCATCCAACAATGACGCCACTGAGAGGAAATGTTGCAGGTGCTCCACCAGTCCACGAAGATTCAAGAATGCTTCCATCTGACCATTTCATCAGCGTGTAATGAACTGTGAGAGTTGAAGTTGCTACAACTTCGGTACCAGTACCCACAATGACGTCTTGTGCAATCAGTTCAGTAGGTGCATCCCCTGAAGGTGCGGTAATCGTTGGTGCTTCGCCTGAATTAGCGGTGACCTTAACGAGAGTATCTGATGACACGGTATCTCCTATTTCTGAGCAGCCGGTGAGGGCAACGAGTGAGAGTGCAAGAATTGCAGCAACTTTTTTCATGGTCAGATCCTAACTGTCGAGGTGAATTACTTCTGCTCTAATTCGCCAATTAATTTAAATTCGCCTTGACCGAGTTGGCCTTGTTCGCGGTAGAGCTCAAGTTTTTCGCGAGTATCAGCAATATCAAGGTTTCTCATGGTGAGTTGGCCAATTCGATCGGTCGGGCCAAATGCAGCGCCCTCGGTACGTTCCATCGAAAGTTTATCTGGGTGATAACTCAAGTGTGGACCAGTTGTATTGATAACTGAATAATCATCACCACGACGCAGGCGCAGGATGACTTCACCGGTAATCGCCGAAGCAACCCATCGCTGCAGCGATTCGCGCAACATAAGCGATTGTGGATCTAGCCAACGTCCCTCGTAGAGAAGGCGACCAAGTCGACGGCCCTCTGCGTGGTAATTTGCGATCGTATCTTCATTATGAATCGCAGAGAGCAGACGCTCATAAGCAATAAAGAGCAACGCCATTCCTGGTGCTTCATAAATTCCACGACTTTTTGCTTCGATAATTCTATTCTCAATCTGATCGGCCATACCGAGACCATGACGGCCCCCAATTTCATTGACCTTGTTCATCAGATCTACAACATCATCAAAGCGTTCGCCATTAATTGCCACTGGGCGACCTTGCACAAATTCAATCTTTACATCTTCTGAAGCGATATCGACCGATGCATCCCAAAATCGAACTCCCATGATTGGAGCAACGATTTCAATTGATGCATCAAGATTTTCTAGATTTTTTGCCTCGTGTGTTGCACCCAAAATATTTGCATCAGTTGAGTAAGCCTTTTCGGTGCTATCTCTATAAGCAAAGTTATGCGCAACTAACCACTCAGACATTTCTTTTCGGCCACCAAGTTCGCGCACAAAATCAGCATCCAGCCATGGCTTATAAATTCGAAGGTTCGGATTTGCAAGAAGTCCGTAGCGATAGAAACGCTCGATGTCATTGCCCTTGTAAGTAGAGCCATCTCCCCAGATATCTACCTTGTCCGAAAGCATCGCTCTCACAAGTAGCGTGCCAGTAACTGCCCGACCTAGTGGGGTGGTATTGAAATACTGTTTTCCGCCTGAACGTATATGGAATGCTCCGCAAGCAATCGCAGCTAGACCCTCTTCAACGAGTGTGGTCTTGCAATCTACAAGTCGAGCAATCTCTGCGCCATACTCTTTTGCGCGCACTGTCACCGAATCAATATCACTTTCGTCATATTGACCAAGATCTGCTGTGTAAGTGCAAGGGACTGCACCCTTCTCGCGCATCCAGGCAACGGCTACCGATGTGTCCAGACCGCCAGAGAATGCGATCCCAACTTTTTCACCTACTGGAAGAGATGCAAGTACTTTAGACATGTTCCATATTCTAATGCTTGAGCAGGCGAGAAAGCGCAGGCTTTATCTTCCATGCGGCAATCATCTCTTCATAGCGCGCAATCTCGATCGGTTCGACCTTCGCACCAGTCTTTATTGCTCGAATCATGAGATTCCGAGGTGTGTGTTCACCACCGATAAATTCAATACCTTCAACGCGATATCCACGTAATTTGAGAATCTGCATCCGAAGCGCATCCGTTAGAAGATCTGCAAGTCTCTCTCGCATAATTCCATATCGCGTGAGCATCGACCACGGCTCCGGAGATTCCGTGAGTTGAGATTGAATATCGTGATGACAGCAGGGAGCGATCATCAACAGCGAAGCGTTGCAGTTAACAGCCCATGCGATCGCATCATCTGTTGCGGTATCACAGGCGTGTAACGCGATCGCAACATCTGCCCGGGCGAAAGATGTCTGGGAAATCTCCTCGGCCAGAAATTCGATGGTGTCGGTAATCCCAAGTTTCTGCGCGATTTTATTATTGCGATCTCTCGACGCCGTTCGTATATCAATTCCAATAACTTTAACCGCCATATTGATCGAGCGCAGATACTGATGTGTGGCAAAGGTGAGATACGCATGGCCACATCCAAGATCAGCGATCGTTAACGGGTTATCGATTGTGGGTCGGTGAATGTGTCCGGCTTCGATAGCTGCTTCCAGCGTTGGAACTACTAAACGGAGAAATTCTTCAACTTGTAGGTATTTATCACTCTTAGATGATTTTATTACTCCCGCTGCATTTGAGATACCGACCTCAAATAAAAATGGATCAGCTGGATCTAGTAGGCGATCTTTTTTACGGTCATGAGATAAATCTTTTTGGCCAACACCCTGAATAGTAGATAAGAGCGGTTCATCTTTCTTTGTGATCTGAAGTGAAAGAGAGTTCTCGATGCCTTCCACCAGAATATTTGCATATCCTGAAGTAATCATTTCTTTTATTGGAAGTTCGGATGGTAAATAATTCTTAGTGGTTACCCCCCGCCCATCAGATGTTGAAATTTGAAAATTTAATTGGTCCTTAATTAATACTGGACGTATATCAACACGATCACTTACTACCCGCATATTTCTACGCCGTCCAGAAAGAACAACTCGAGCGATTAATTCTGGGGCATCAAATTTTGCCAAAATCTCTTGAAATGCGAGATCCAGTGAGATTCGAGCATCAGCTGACATAGGTATAAATTACCGCAGTTGGCCAGACTGTTATGGTTCGGCCATGAGCACAGTAGCCACAATTTCGACGACAAATTGGATTATCACGATATCTGCCCTGCTTGTGATTATTGGACTTGACTTTGCTTGGGCTATCGCGCGCCGCGAAAAAGATACATCCATGCGAGAGGCAACTCTCTGGAGCGCTTTTTATGTCTTACTTGCTAGTGCATTCGGACTTTTTCTCAGCACGTGGCTAAGCGCCAAAGAACAGCAGGAGTTCTTTGCCGGATGGCTGACCGAGTACTCGCTCTCGTTCGATAATTTATTCGTTTTCGTCTTAATTCTTACCCGTCTAAAAATTGATAAACAGAAACAACAGTTGGCGCTTCTGATTGGAATTCTGATTGCTCTGGTTCTTCGAATAATCGCTATCTCGCTAGGCAAGGCAGCGATTGAGCAGTTTGAATGGGTCTTCTTTATCTTTGGAGCATTCCTTATCTATACAGCGGTAAAACTATTCTCAGAAAGTTCCCATTCGGATGAAGAAGAGCCGAAGGAAAGCCGGCTCATTAATTTTATGCAGAGCAAGGGTATGAAGCCATTTACTATCGCTCTCATTGCACTTGGTCTTACCGATCTTCTCTTTGCACTTGATTCGATCCCCGCCATATTTGGATTAACTGAAAATGTCTATATTGTCATTACTGCCAATATTTTCGCTCTCATGGGACTTCGCCAGCTCTACTTCTTAATTGGTGGTCTGATGGCGCGACTTGTTTACATCGGCAAAGGGCTTTCAGCTGTACTTGGTTTCATCGGAATTAAACTTATTTTCCATGCTTGCCATGCTGTAGGTATCGACACCATCAACGGAGTAGATATCCCTGAGGTCACGATTACTCAGAGCTTGACAGTAATTGTGGGTTGCTTGGCCCTGGCAACGATTGCCAGCCTCATTAGTACTCGTGAAAAGACAAAAAAATACCTTAATTAAATTTCGACCACAACTGCGAGGCCACCGAGATTACTTCTTCGTAGTTGCAGTCGCCCACCATGTTCGCTAACAATCGCAGCAATAATTGAAAGTCCTAAGCCAGACCCGCCCTGTTTCGAAGAACGCCGTGGGTTAAATCGGTTTAGTAAATGGCTTCCCTCTTGATATGCACTTTCGGGTAATCCGGGGCCACCATCTTCTACCGACAGCATAATTTTCTTTGCCTCTCTCCTCAGTGCTACTTTTACCGGCGCATCTACTGGGGTATGGCGAGAAATATTATTGAGAATATTCTGAAGTAGGCGTCGTAGGTGGTCGATTGATCCAGCAAGAAAAACGTCCTCGTCAATCTCTTCTACAACAGCGCGATCTGGATGGAGAACCCTGAAATCACTTAGGTAACCTCTCACTAGGCTGGTGAGATCAACACTTTCCTGAGAAGGATCTGTCGTTTCACCAAGTTCGGCCAAGAGCAGCAGATCGTGGATCAAATTCTCCATCCGAATAATCTCCGAATTCACCCGCGAAAATGTACGTTGTTGATCAGTCTTTTCTTTGATCTGATTTTTTGAGAGCATCTCGGAATACCCTTTAATGACAGTAAGTGGCGTTCGAAGTTCATGAGAAGCATCTGCTAAAAATTTCTGCATTCTGAGAAGCGAATCATCCTGAAGCTTTCGGTTATTTCGTAAAAGAAGTAGGGACGTTAATAAAATTGCAATTAAATCTATAAGGAAGGTAAAAATGAGAAGGCGGTTAACATTACGAGCAAAAGTCTGATTTATCTCCTCGAGTGAATTAGCAAGAACAAGCAAATCCCCACCTGAGATTTCGAGAGTGAGAAGTCGATATTGCTGTGAGCCATCGATTGTGACAACTGAATTTCTTGCACTTTTAAGAACTTTTTCACTTGGAGCAATCTCGAAAAGAAGCTGGGAGCGATTAATAACCATGAATTCGCCTGCGCCAGAGAGTAGGCCAATCGTGAGATTAAAATCCTCACGAGAAACTGCATCAAGAGCTGTTGAAACCGGCGCTGATGGATTTGAAATTACTTGATCTGCAATCAGCGTTAGGTGCGCATCGACAGTTTCGATCTGCGAATTTTTAAGAGAAACGGATGCAAATCCCCCAATTGTTAATGAGATCGCGGTTGTAATCAACGCACTAAGAATTATAAAACGAATCGACCAGCGTTTCACTATTTCTTGGGCTCCTGGATGACAAAACCAACTCCACGAATAGTTTTTATCCCATCAAAGCCCTCTTTATGCAATTTCTTACGCAGATAAGAGATGTAGGTATCAACCACCGTACTCTCAGATTCAAAGGTGATTCCCCACACCTCATCGAGAAGTAAAGATTTGGATAGCACTCTGTTTTTGTTCTCAATCAACACTTGTAGTAATCGATATTCTGTCGGCGAGAGATAGACTTCAGAGCCAGCAAATTGAACTATATGGGTTGAGTGTTCGATTGAGATAGGACCACAACTAAGTACTACCGTTGTGGAGTTTGCAGCCGATGATCTCCTGAGAATGGCCCGAATGCGCAGCACAAGTTCTTCGAGTCCAAATGGCTTTACAACATAATCATCGGCTCCAATCGTTAAGCCACGAGTCACATCAACTCGATCTGCTCGCGCACTAAGCATCAATACTGGAACGCTATTTCCCGCGCTGCGAAGACGGCTTACCAACTCAAAGCCATCCATTAACGGCATGTTGATATCGATGATCATGAGATCGGGAGTGAAAGTCCTCAGTAGGGTCAGCGCGCTCATGCCATCACCTGCCGCCTGCGTTTCAAATCCAGCCATTCTCAAGGCATCGGTTAGGAGATCTCGGACGCCTGCCTCGTCATCGACAATAAGAATTTTCGCTGATGTGTTATCTTCTCTGCTCATGACCGTAGCCTTGCAGGTATTACTCGACATTTCCACCGTCACGGATGCGATATTTTACTCTCCGCGTGCCGAAGTCAATTTCACAGAGACTTCACACATTCTCCTGCCAAAGTTGGTTATCTTCACGAACAATGAATGGGATAGATAGTGCATAAAGGTAAGGCGATCGTTTCATCTCTCTCTCTCGTGATTTCGTTATCCCTTTATTTCACACCCGCATCATTTGCTGAAGTAAAACCTTCTCCTTCACCGACTTCAACACTTTCTCCGACTCAGATATATATAAATAATATGCAAGCCTTTAAAAAAGATATAAAGAGTTATGAACTTGTAGTTAAAGAGTACGAGCGAGGGTTACGTAAGATTTCTATAGAATTCATGCAGGCAATCATTAAGGCAGGTGAGGATTCAAAACTTCTAGGAAGAAGTGCAGCCAGCAAGGCAAGTCATTCGGCTGCCTGTGCTGCGGCTGCAAAAATTAGAGATGAAGCTGTCGCGAGTTTGGGTCCAGAACCAGAACCACCCATTGCCCCACTAAGCCCGCTGAAGGCAAGTACTTCAAAGAGTGCGACTACTTCGCCAAGTAAATCTAAAAATAATTAATTAACGACTTCACCTTTTTTAAATCGAAGTGAATCACGATCTTTACTCTTACTCTTCTCATGAACTTTTCTAATCTGAAGTTCAATGCTACTTACAGCATCGTCGAATGCCGCTAGATCATTGAAAGATTTTGCCTCTGACCGAAAGAAGGGGCCGGCCCCATGAGTGGTGATGATGACGTGATGTGACTCTTTGCCTTGGCTGGGATTACCCTCTTTTAATACCTCCACCTCGATTCGTTCGATCTCTACGCTGAATCTACCTAAAGAATTAATTTTCTCTTTCACGATTTCCGAGAAATCATCGGCAAGATCTGCATGGCGGGTGTGAATAACTATCTGCATTTTTACTCAATTCCACAGCAATAGTTCGTTCTCTAACAATGGCACGATTGCACCAAGAATGTAAGAGAATTTAGAGTGAAGTGGGTAAGATATAAACCACGGCTGTAGCAACGCTTGCGTAAAGGAGTGCTTGCCCCAATATTGAAAGTGCAGTGGCGCGATCTGCACGTCGAGCAGCAGCATCTGAGACACGAGAAATTTGGCCTAGCTTTCCAAAATTAAATGTTCCCATGAATCCATAAGCCAGACAGAACCTCTTGCGAGACTGTACCCATCCGATTGAAGCGATCATGAGTGGAAAGAAAAGCCCAATTCGTGCACCACGTGGAGCTTGCGCGGCGAAAAGTGAGATAGCAGATGTGAGAAAGAAAACAAACCCGATAAGCGCAACGATTTGCCTACGACGAATTTCGCCGCCACCAATATTGCAACTGCCTGCAATGTAAGAATCGCTCACTTACTTTTCCTTCGAATCTGAAGAATCAAGTTCATCCTCATCTACCCAAACTTCAGCAGCCTGGTTATCTTGCCGCGCAGCCCATGAGAGAAACGATGCCACGCCTTTAAACGCTAGCGCGATAACAGCAAAGCTAGCAAGCAGTCGTCGTAAGATCTTCATGGCTTAAATTTACACTCTTTTTAGATTGTTGCGAGCGAACTTTCGATATCAGCCCAAATGTCGTCAACGTGTTCACAGCCAACTGAGAGACGGATAAGGGTTTCTGGTACCGACGCACTTTCACTTGGCCAGCGGCGGCGGCGCTCCCATAGTGATTCCACTCCTCCAAGGCTGGTTGCGTACATTATGACTTTTGAGTTTTCGCAGACACGATCAGCATCTGCTGCAGTACCCACGATTTCAAAGGAAAGTACAGCACCGAAGGTGGCCATAAACGATTGAGCGCGAAGATGGCCTGGATCACTTAATAGACCGGGATATCGCACGCGTGCAACCTTTGGGTGAGCTTGAAGTCGTTCGGCGAGCAATTGAGCACTTTCGCACGATTGTTTAAAGCGAAGCGGAAACGTTCGGATTCCTCGAAGTGCAAGCCATGCTTCAAATGGTCCCGCGATTGATCCATTAATTTTACGGAAAGAATCAAGTGCCTGATAGAGGTTTTTATCTAAAGTAGAGAGTGATCCCATCAGAATATCGCTATGACCGGAGAGGAACTTGGTTACAGAATTCATCACAACATCAGCACCCATCTCAAGTGGGCGTTGAGTCAGTGCAGTTGCAAAGGTATTATCAACCATCACTAAAAGCTTTCGCTCTTTTGCTGCGCTGATGATTTCTGGAAGCTCTGCAATATCTAGCGCCGGATTTGTTGGGGATTCAATCCACAGTAAATCTGCACCATCTAAAGCTTTAACAACTGCACCTGTATCGGAGATATCAACGAATGTAACGACAAAACGTCCTGAACTTTGTGCTTCATTAAGTAAAGTCATAACACCGCTATAGCCTTGATTGGAGGCAACAATATGAGAGCCCCATGGTGCAAGTGATAATGCAGCAGAGATAGCCGCCATACCTGATGAGTAAATCAATGATTGGCCACCCTCGAGCGCACTCACCGCTGATTCGGTTGCACTCCAACCTTCATTTCCAAAACGTCCATAACCTATTGGTCCACCGGCGGTAAATGTTGCGTTGAGAGAGATTGCAGGATTGAGTGGGCTATCGGATGTACGAACAGGCCGGCCCGCTGTGATTGCACGCGTTGCTAGGTGGCGAACATCTTTATCATTTTTATCGAAACCCATGGACTAAGAGTAATGCAGGCTAATCGCGGGCAAGCACTGCCATTGCAGCGTTATGTCCAGCAATCGCGCTGACACCACCACCCCGACGCGCGCCGGCGCCGGCGATAAAGATATGAGGATCATCCGTTTCGGCCCCCCATTGTGCGCACGCTAGATCTTGCCCATCTTCGATAAATGGGAAATCTAAATCTTTATGAAAAATGTTTCCCCTTGGTAGTCCAATCGCAGCCTCGAGGTCGAGTGGTGATTTCGCTTCCAGTGCAAAGGTTCCATCTGAATTCTTCGCCAGAACGCTTTCGATTGGGTCTTCTAAATACTCATTAAGGCTAGCCAGAATTTTTTGAACAGCACTGTCACGAATGTTCTCGGGATCTGAATCAAATAGGGATGCATCGGTCTGAAGGGCAAAGAGAGTCAGTGTATGAAACCCCTGGTCACTCAGATCTTGAGAGAGGATGCTCTGATCGGCCAAGGTGTGACAGTACATTTCAAAAGGAATGCGGTCAGGCATCACGAGATTGCTGGCGCTGTGAAACGCCTGATTCAGATTGGAATACTCCTCGTGGAGATGAAATGTTCCAGCAAATGCAATTCGAGGATCAACGCCCGACTTAAGTCGTGGAAGTCGGGTAAGGAGCATATTTACTTTTATCTGTGCCCCTTGTAGCGATTTTGGTGGTGCGGTTTTTCGCAATCGAGCAAGTTCATGGGGTGCGGCGGCGAAGAGTAAATCAGTTGCTTGAACTTCAAATTCATCATCACAGACGATAAGGACCGAGTCAGTACCACTTTCAATTGAAGTGACACCGCTTGCAAGTCGGATCTCCACTCCAGCTGCGCGCGCCACTCTCTCAAGTTCGAGCACTAGCGCACCCATGCCACCACGTGGCACCTTCCATTGACCGGTTCCATTACCAATCAGGTGGTAGAGGAAACAGATGTTTGCTTGAATATCAGAAGCGCCAACAAATGTACCGATCAGACCATCGGTAAGAATCACCCCTCGAACTACATCATTTTTGAATCTTGCCTCAATAACTTCACCGATAGGTCGCTCAATCAGATACTCCCAGATGTGATCCATATTAATTGCTCTGCGCATCTGCGATCTTGTCAGCAAAGGTTGCAGCATCATCGGGGCAGCAATTTTAGCAAACTCTAAAATTTCGGCATAAAAATTCTGCCAAGTGGATCCTTCTTCGTCAGAACCAGTAAGTTTCAAAAAAGAGGCTTCGGTCTGCGAATCCCAATTGGTAGAAATCGTCAGACTCTCATGTTTGCCATCTCGCACATAAGGAGTGTGTGATGAAACGGTCCGATCGATGGTGTGAAAATTAATTCCTAAGTCGCTCACAATCTGATCGGGAAGTAGTGAGACCAAATAGGAGTAACGAGATAACCGGGCGTCAAATTCAGGGAATGCTCGAACGCTTGCCGTGGCACCACCCAGTTCAGCAGACTTTTCAAGAAGGAGCACGCTCTTGCCGGCTTTGGCCAAATATGTTGCGGCAACTAAACCGTTATGTCCCCCACCAACAACGACCGCATCATATTTTTTAGCCATCAAGTCCTCGAGCAATCCGAGTCAAGGCATCAGTAATTATCTCTGGGCTCGTCGCAAAATTGAGTCGAGCGAATTGATCCCATTGCGCTCCATAGGTATGGCCGGGATTGAGAGCGACCTTGGCTTTTTCTAGAATTTTGGTTGCTGGCTCTGGTCCAAGTTTGTGGCCAGAGAAATCAAGCCAGGCGAGATAAGAATGTTGCGGAATCACATACTTCACATTTGGCAATAACTCTCCGAGCAAGCCCGCGATGAGCTGACGATTGTGATCTAACTGAGTAATTACCGCATCAAGCCATGGCTCACATTTTTCGAAGGCGGTCGCGGTGGCAAAGGCACCTAGTAGTGAGGCTCGAAAGTGAAGCGAGTACGGCAGCGCATTTAACCGCTCATGCATCTCATCAGAACCAGAAATGATAATTGCACATTTGAGACCAGCAATATTCCAGCCTTTGCTAGCAGCGGTGACAACAACGGCAACTTTCTCGGCGTCATGGCCAAGGGCCAGAACTGGAGTAAATGGACTTTCCTTATATTCAAGCGGTGCATGAATTTCATCGCTAATAATGATGACGTTATTTTCAACCGCCAATGCAACTAATCGATTTAATTCATCTTCACTAAATACACGGCCAATTGGATTATGTGGATTACAGAGCAGATGCACTTTTATCCCGCTTCGATATGCACTCTCAACTGCTGGCCAATCTATCTGCCACGAATCACTTGGACTTGTGCCAATCTGGGCCTCACTCTCGTGGTGAATAAATGGCACGTCGAAACCAACAACTTTTGTCTCTTTAATCCAGTTATAGAAGTTTTGGTAGACCGGTGAATTAATCAGAATTCGATCACCTGGAACTGTGAAGACTCGCAATAGTTCAACGACACCAACGCCAACATCAGTGGCGGCGCGCACCTTTAATGGGTCAACGCTCCAACTCCAATGTCGCTCGGCAAAACCAGCAAATGAAGTCCCAAGCTCAGGAATCGCACCGAGGTAGCCTAAATCAGATTGCGCCACCATCGTCTGCAGTAATTCGCGAATTGGCGCAGCAACTGGAAAGTCCATTTCCGCAACGGGAAGCGGGATTACATCCTGTGGAAACCCACGCCACTTTTCGCTGTGATGAGTAAAGAGTTCTGAGAGCGGCGGCACTCGCAGTTCGTCATTGCTCATAGCGGTGAGTATTCCACTAAGTAACTCAGGATTCTAGACGCTTGGTGGAATTTCGAACTACGAGTGTTGTTGGCACCACAAGTGATGTCGGTTCTTTAGTGGGTTTTCTGATCCGCTCCATTATTGACCATGCTGCCATCTCGCCCATTAGTTGTACCGGTTGCTCAACGGTAGTTAATTCCGAAAACTCTGACATCTCGTGACCATCAAAACCAATAATCGAAATATCATCCGGACATTTCAAACCATGTCGGCGGATGGCTTGCATCACACCAAAGGCCATCTCATCAGATTCGCAGAAGATTGCAGTTGGACGATTGGGCCGTGCAAGTAAGTCATCCATTGCTCGCGCGGCTGTGTGCATAGTGAATCCGCCATGGACTTCACGAGCTGGATCCCACTCCAAACCATTTTCAACGAGCGCCTGTAGAAAACCTTTTCTGCGATCTTGTGGAACGCTGAAATTAAATGGGTCATCTGGGTGGCCTGACATCAACGCAATATTTTTATGACCTTGATTTACCAGATGTTGTGTCGCCGTCCGCGCCGCTGCCACATCATCGATGGCAACGCTGGAACATTCCTTGTGATGCATGCCGACGAGTGCAACTGGAATGCCTAAGCTAAGCATCGATTCAAACTCTTCTTCGGTGGGTGGCAGGCTGATCACAATCAGCGCATCCACTCGGCCTTTAAGAAGCTGGTGTTGAAAGAGCCGCTCACGCCCCTTCATCTGACTGAAGTTGTAGAGTAAAAGGTCTAAGCCTGCCTCTCGCATCGCTTGCTCCGCACCACTAATTATCTGAGCGAAATACCATCGCGAAATATATGGGGCCACGATTCCAACGCTATTTGTCCGTTGGCTAGCCTGATCTCGTTGCTGCGCATCAATTGGATAACCAAGGCTCTCGGCCGCTTCAATTATTTTTTTACGTGTCTCCGGGTTTACATGATGCAATCCGCGCAAGGCACGTGAAACGGTAGCAATTGAGACGCCAGCCTGAAGCGCTACCTCTTTGATACCGGCCACCTAGCGCTCCTGACGATCGTTGCGCAGCCCAAGACTTTTGAGAACGCTCTTAGCGCTCTGAAAAATACTGCAAGACTGTAAAAGTATCGCTGGAAACTGTAAATATCAAGAGATAATTATCGGTAAAACTCAATCCGATGAATTAGAGCGGGAATGCAACGCCGGTAGTTGAATGACAGTCGTAGCCGTTGGGATTCTTAGCCAAGTATCGCTGGTGATATTCCTCAGCCAGAAAGTAGGTCATCCCTTGTGCGCTTTTGATTTCGCTGACGATCTCACCAATTCCGGCGGCTGCCAGCGCGCTCTGATATTTCGCTCGCGATGCAGTAACTTTTTCTAGCTGTTCTTGGTTATCGGTATAGATCGCACTTCGATATTGAGTTCCAATATCTCCACCTTGTGCATTAAGTGATGTTGGATCGTGCATCTCCCAAAATTCCTGCAGCAATCGATCATAAGTAATCACACTGGGATCAAAGGTGACAGAGACCATTTCAGCATGACCTGTTTTTCCGCTACAGACTTCTTCGTAGGTAGGGCTACCGCTGGCGCCACCCATATAACCGACAGAGGTCACAGTGACCCCTGGCAGAGACCAGAATCGACGTTCTGCTCCCCAGAAGCAGCCAGTAGCAAAGTATGCGTTCTCAAGTGAAGTGCTCATGCGCTTATCTTTACATGAAGAGGTTGAACTTTCTTGCCGTAAACTACACAGACCTGCGCCCCCGTAGCTCAGGGGATAGAGCACCGCCCTCCGGAGGCGGGTGCACAGGTTCGATTCCTGTCGGGGGCACCTCACTTGGTGTGTCCGCGCGATTTATATCACGTGTTATCTGGAAATCTTTTACGCTACATCCTTGTTAAAGACAGTGATACGCGAGAGAATTAGATGTCGCCACAAGAGAATCACTCTAGATGGCTTAATTTTAAATTTGGCCTCGATATCCATTGCCAGATTACACCGAAACAGTAGAGGAGATATGTCATGGATTGGCGCCACCAATCAGCTTGCCGTGATGAAGATCCAGAGCTTTTCTTCCCAGTCGGAAATACTGGTCCAGCGATCTCACAAATTGAGGAAGCTAAGAAAGTCTGTAATCGCTGCGTTGTAAAAGAGCCTTGCCTGTCTTGGGCGCTGGAGAGCGGTCAGGATGCTGGAGTATGGGGCGGATTATCTGAGGATGAACGTCGTGCGTTGAAACGTCGTGCAGCACGAAACCGTGCCCGTGCATCTGAGCCACACAACTAGATCGGAAAACTAAGCCGTGCGACAGTGCGGTTGAGTGAAGATTCCAGGACTAGCTCACCTTTCAGTTCGTTCTCTGTCAGGGTGCGAACAATCTGCAGCCCTAAATTTGATGATGTGGCCAGATCAAATCCAGCAGGTAGTCCGACGCCATCATCGATAATCGAAATCTGGGCACTCTTCTCATTTCGTACCAGCAAAATTTCAAGTGAGCTGCCTCCACCTTCAAGGCCATGTTCAAGTGCATTGTGAATTAACTCAGTAACAACTAGCGCCAATGGTGTTGCCACCTCAGGATTAAGCGATCCAATTTTTCCGGTGCGCGTGAGTACAAGTTCATTCATTCGAGAACTAAGGTCAAGCGAGTGGGTTACTAGGCGATCAAGCACATCATCAAAAGCCACCGAGGCATCAGCACCGGTTGATAGCGTTTCATGGACAAGTGCTATCGATGCGATTCTTCGAACCGCTTCATTGAGCGCTGCACTTGCGGCAGGATCATCAATGCGTCGAGCCTGCAACCGTAATAGCGCTGACACTGTCTGTAAATTATTCTTAACACGATGATGAATTTCGCGAATAGTGACATCTTTGGTGACTAGTTCGCGTTCGCGGCGACGCAACTCAGTCACATTTTGTAGCAAAATTAGCGCGCCGATGCGATCTGATCCCTGTACTAATGGCAGAACTAATAACTCAATCGTTCCACCTTTATTCTCAATCTCAACCCGGCGAATGGCACGACCTGAGAGTTGAACTCGTAACGCCTCTTCGTGTGGGTGATTTTGTGGATTAGCGATCTGATTTGCAACCTCAGTAAGTAGTTCGCCTTCGAGAGTTTTATTCCATCCCAGCCGACCAAATGCAGATCTAGCGTTAGGGCTGGCATATGAAATTGCACCAGTGAGATCGATTCTGAGTAATCCATCACCTACACGTGGTGCCGGATCAAAGAATGAATTTGCATTCTCGTATGGAAAAGTTCCTTCGGCCGCCATCCGATATAACTGATGTGCGATTTCGCGATAATTAAGTTCGAGCCGAGATGGCTGACGCATCAATTCAGAATCTCGATGACGTGAAATAACTGCAATTACTTCACCCTCATAAAGAATTGGAGTGGTCTCCTCTTTGATTAAGAGATCACCGATCTTCTCTGGAATTGTGTCGCGAATAATCTCAGCGCTAGAAAGTGCAGCATCAATATGCGGGCGATCACCCCAATTGATTTCATCTCCCAAGATATCGTGGGTAAATACTGTGGCAGCAGTCATGGGACGTATTTGTGCGACCGCAACATATCCAGTTGGCCAACTCTTCATATCTTTACGAAGTGGGACCCACAAAATTAGATCTGCGAAAGAGAGATCAGATAGAAGCTGCCAATCTGCAACAAGTTCTCGTAATCGATAAATCTGAGAAGAAGTCAGTGGACTGCGACCCTGAACGAACTCATCAATCGATGGCATTAAGAACTCCAGCTCGGCAAGAATGAGGGAATTTCTTGGGTTGCAAAATAGGTTAACTCTTCCCCGTCGGCTGAGACCAGGAAAATTGATGCAATCCAATCAAAGAGAATTGGGGATGAGATCAAAATGCTATCTGCGCCGAGTTCTGAGATTTGCGCCCCCGGCACTTCTACTGCGAGTACGAAGGAGCGTTGATTAGAATCTTTGCAGACTTCGAGAGCTTCTTCAGCGGCCAGCATCGAGAGAATAAATTCGATCTCCTCTTCATCACACTCGATCTGGGAGGCTAGAAACTGTGGAGTTGGAGCAAAGAGTGTGGCGATAGATAGGGTCGAGCGTTCAACTAACTCTGTGAGTTCTTGATATGAAACTCCAAGGTATGAACGCATAGCGCTAAGAGTACAAGGTGCTGTGGTGATTTCGAATTTTGGATCTACGTTAAGCGATTAACTCGTTGGCCAACGCTTCGATTGCTCTCCTGAGTGTGCCACGTGGATTTGCAGAGATCAAAATCGTGCCAGTTGTTTGGGCTGCCAGTACGCCTCGAAGATCAATTGGTAGGACTCTTACGGCGTGCGGTCGCAATGGCGTGACTGTAGCTAAGAAATTTTCTTCCTGACTATCGCCCTTCTTGCCACTATGGCGTTGTGTCAATATAAAGGTGAGTCGGGCTCGAAGCGTGGCGTTATTGATAGCAGCGGTTATTTCTCGAAGTCGGAGTGCACTCACTTTCTGTGGTGAGGTTAAGACCCATAAATCATCAATATTTTCTAACGCCCAATTGATGAAAGAACCTCCCCATCTACGATCTGTCAGAACCATCTGGTTGCTCTCCATCACTGCTAGATCTATCAAAATAAAATCAACCTCAGAACTAGCGGTACTAATAATTTGTGGCATCTGTGCAGCATTTTCTTGAGTTAATTCAAAAAGTTCAAGACCTGCCGAAATCTGTTGTGGCTTGTCGCGGTTAACATTTCGCTCACCAAGTTGGGTTGCAATTGCTGGTATTTGGAAGTGAGCATCAATTAATAGGACTCGTTTTTGCAGGGCTGCAATTTCATATGCAAGATTAATTGCTGTTGTTGTCACACCATCACCATGGTTTGCGCCACTAATCCCAATTATTCGGGCACGTCGCTGTTGTGGACTCCGGCTGGAATTTCTCATGAGTGGAGTCCTAGATGGTGACTTCACCAATGAGATTAAGTCACTTGGATCAGTAGGACGAAGATAAATTCCCGTTCGTACTTCGCTATCGCCACTCATTGCAAATCCAAGTGAGCGCTGCGTCAATTGCTCAATCTCTTTTGGTAGATCCTTTTCTAGACCCTGGATATCTGTTGAGTAGATCAGCAGTGATGGAGGTTCAACTTGGCTTCCTAAGAAGATTGAAAGAGATGTGAGATCAATTGCCCGAAAAATTACGCTCCAGCCTTGCGAAAAGAGTGTGCTCGCTACGAAACTCTCAAATTCAGGATCACTAATTGCGGTGACAACATTTAGTTCAGCCATGTGAACCCACGATCACTAACCGGCCGCTCGATGTTCCAGATAAAAGTTTCTTAACCTGCGAATTATCGACTGAAATGGTAATTGCCAGCCCGTTACCAAAATTGGAGTTCTTACGATCAATAGAGCGAAGGAAGACTCCTGAAAGTAAGAGCTCGGGCGTGCTGAGCGAAGTTCGATCGAGTGGCTCAGGTACCCAATACAAGGAAATGAGTTCACCCATTTCGATATCTGCTGGAATATCAGAGGCGGCAATATTGATAGGGACTTGTTCAGAATCAAAGGCAGTTGACTCTTCCGTAATCGAATTAAGTGCAATGAACTCTCCTGTGCCAATGGCCGAGATACTGGTTGACCCAATTGGATTGAGATCTTGTGTGAGATAGAGACCACCATTTTCGGCCAATGTGGCGTTAACAAGAATCAAGTCTTCCGATGTAATTAAGGAACCAATAGATATTGGATGTGCTGCAACCCAATACCCCGATGTCTTATTGGAAAGGGCTGCGAAAGCAAATGAAGAGAGCAGCGCTGCACAGAACAAGGCAAATGCCACGATAACTCTCGGAGATGTAAGCGAGATTGATGATGTATTTTTCTTTGAATTTAGTGACATAAGGGTGGAGCAAACGCCATCTAGCAAGAAGGTTGATGTAGATATCCACAGTCAACCTAAAGGATGAGATTTCACCATCCTCTTGGTTGATTGTTGCTCGGAAAGCATTCGACAGGCTGCGGCTATGACTACTTACTCAGAGAGAAATTTCACCGATTCAGATTTCACGCTCACTTCAAGCACGGGAGATCGCGCGCTTTGGAGTCATCCAATCCTAGATCTCTATCCTCAACTACGGAGCGCTCCGGCGCTGCCGCAATTACCAAAGCAAAAAGCCAAGCTCTATCTAGTTCCATCTCACTTTGGTGAAGAATTCGATGGCGATGATTATCCAGAGCCAACATCTGCAAGTGATCTGCCCGAACTACATGCTTGGACTATGACATTTGTGGTCGCACTTATAGAAATTTGGGCTGGACGTCGACAACCAGCACAATTGATGGGGCGTTGTCATCGAGTGATTTATAACGAGTTAATTCGAAAGACAGGATCACAGAAGAGCGTCGGACGTATCCACTCGATTCATCAAAGTGAACCACTGGATGGAATTTGCGAATCTACGGTAACGCTGCGCTTTGACCAACGGCTACGAGCCTTAGCTATTCGCTTTGAAGGTGTTGATGGCCGATGGCTCTGTACTGAATTAGATCTTTTATGAAGCGCCGTGACAACGTTTGTACTTCTTGCCCGAACCGCATGGACATGGAGCATTGCGAGTCACTTCACTCTTTGTAACGACGCCTGATTCATCAGCTGCCGTATATGTAAGCGCGCTTACTTCGCTAGTTTTATGATCAAGTGCTGGTGCAGAGATTTTTTTACCCGCTTCAACTTCTACCTGAACATTGAAGACTAAGCTGGCAAGTTCTTCTTTGATTGCATCCATCATTGCCGCGAAAAGCTCAAATCCTTCACGTTGATATTCAACTAGTGGATCGCGCTGTGCCATCGCACGAAGGCCAATACCCTCCTGTAAATAATCCATCTCATAGAGATGTTCACGCCATTTACGATCAAGGACTGAGAGTAAAACTTTACGCTCTAGCTCACGCATTATATCTGAGCTAAGTTCGCTTTCACGTTTCTTGTAAGCCTCGGAGGCATCTTCCAGAATTCGAGCGTTTAAGAACTCTGCATCAAGACCCTCGAGTGAACCGGCCTCTTTTATTAAATCTGCGCTAGTGATCGAGACCGGATAGACCGAAGCAAGTGCAGTCCACAACTTCTCCAAGTCCCAATCTTCGTTATAACCTTCAGCGGTCGCTGCAGCGACGTAGGCCTGAAGCGTATCGGCTAAAAATTTGCCCACCTGAGTTGAAATATCTTCACCCTCAAGTACTAAGCGTCGCTCGCTATAGATAACACCGCGTTGACGGTTCATTACATCGTCATATTTAAGAACATTTTTACGGATTTCAAAGTTCTGTGCCTCTACCTGAGTTTGGGCAGAGCGAATCGCATTACTGACCATCTTGGATTCAATTGGTTCGTCATCTGGAAGCCCAGCAGCTGAGAGAAAGCGCTCAACCATTCCAGAATTAAAGCGACGCATCAAATCATCTTGTAGCGAGAGGTAGAAACGAGACTCCCCTGGATCGCCTTGGCGACCTGAGCGACCTCGGAGCTGATTATCAATTCGACGTGATTCATGGCGCTCGGTACCAAGTACATAGAGACCACCGAGACTGACGACGACTTCGTGGTCTTGCGCAACAGCGGCTTTCTGCTTTACAAGTTCGGCAGGCCAGGCTGCTTCATACTCTGTTGCATTATCTACTGGTGAAATTCCACGACGCTGTAACTCAAAATCGGCCATGAACTCTGGGTTTCCACCCAACATAATGTCAGTTCCGCGACCTGCCATATTTGTAGCAACGGTAACCGCTCCGCGAACCCCTGCCCGCGCAATAATCATCGCTTCTCGCTCGTGATGTTTTGCATTAAGAACTTCGTGCGGAATTCCTGATTTCTTTAAGATTGCAGATAGTTCTTCCGATTTTTCAACGCTGACAGTACCTACCAAGATTGGCTGACCTTTGCGATGACGCTCGATAATATCTTGCGCGACTGCATTAAATTTTCCAACTTCTGATTTGTAAACTAAATCGGCTGAATCGATGCGTTGCATCGTACGATTTGTTGGAATTGGCACAACGCCCAACTTGTAAATTTGTTGGAATTCGGCTGCCTCTGTCATAGCGGTACCGGTCATGCCAGAGATTTTCTCGTAGAGACGGAAATAGTTCTGTAGCGTGATCGTTGCAAGAGTCTGATTTTCATCCTGAATCTCAATACGTTCTTTTGCTTCCAGCGCTTGGTGCAAACCATCGCTATAGCGACGTCCTGAGAGCATGCGGCCGGTGTGCTCATCAACGATGAGCAATTCGCCATTCATCACCACATAATCTTTATCGCGCTTAAACAGCTCTTTCGCACGAACTGCATTATTGAGATAACCAATAAGTGTTGTATTAGCCGCTTCGTAAAGATTTTCAATTCCAAGAATCTCTTCGACTCGAGTGACACCAGCTTCAATGACAGCGATAGTCTTTTTCTTTTCATCGATTTCATAGTGAGCATCTCGTTGAAGTTGGCCAACGATCTTGGCAAACTCCACGTACCACTTGGTCGCCTTATCGGCTGGTCCGCTAATAATTAGAGGTGTCCGTGCTTCATCAATCAGGATCGAGTCCACTTCATCGACGACTGCAAAGAAGTGTTCGCGTTGAACGCAATCGTCGAGCGTCCATGCCATATTGTCACGAAGGTAATCAAAACCGAATTCATTATTTGTTCCATATGTAATGTCGCAGTTATAGGCTGCGCGACGTTCGACCGGGGACATGCTGTTAATAATTACACCAACAGTCAGTCCGAGGAATCGATGTATACGACCCATCCATTCGCTATCGCGCTCTGCTAAATAATCATTTGTGGTAACAACGTGTACGCCTTTACCAGCGAGTGCGTTGAGATATGAAGGAAGAGTTGCAACTAGAGTTTTTCCTTCACCAGTGCGCATTTCAGAAATATTTCCTAAATGCATTGCCGCCCCACCCATAAGTTGAACATCGTAATGACGCTGTCCGAGTGTGCGCATCGCAGCTTCGCGAACTACTGCAAATGTTTCTGGCAAAAGGTCATCGAGATCTTCACCTTGGGTAAGACGTGTTCTAAATTCAACCGTCTTGGCACGTAGCGCATCATCTGAAAGTGGTGAGATTGAAGGTTCAAAGGTATTTACTTCATCGGCAATTTTTGTAAGCTGACGAAGAATTTTTCCCTCGCCCGCGCGCATAAGTCGATCAAGAATTGATGACATTTATAAACCCTTCGTAACTCAGACCAGAAATCTTGACTAGGCCTGGGGCCTCAATCACTGGTCATATCGTAGAGGTTTTGCCACGCAGGCAGTAACAGCGCCAATCACCTGATATCCCCCCTCAGATAACGCTCTCGCCGCCTCGCGCAGGGTTGCCCCCGTTGTGACCAAATCATCAACAATAATGACGGGAATTTTCATACCCCTGGCGCTGTTCGCACAGATAAGTGAGTCTTGCAGATTAGCCTCCCGCATTGCTGCAGTCAGAGTCGACTGATCTTTCACCCGACGCAGATGTCTCAACTCAGTGCGAATTGAAACTCGCGGTGATTGTGACAAAGAGAGTGTCTGATCAAGAATAAAGTCCCGTCCTCTCTTTCGTACCGCAGATTTCCTAGATGGAATAGGAACAAGATCTGCAATTCCCACTTCACTATAAAGATAGGACAGACTATGGGCGAGTGCCTGCGCGATAAGTTCATCTGCGTCTTTAAGAGCATCTTCTTTTGCACCCAATAAAACTCGTCGTGCGACTTGTGAGTATTGAACGGATGAATACACTTGAAAAGAATTTGAATCAGAGCGTAAAGCTGTTCGATAAATATGTGGGTGCCAAGAAACTCGGCAGAGTGAACAAATTCGAATACCCAAATTTAAACAGCCTAGACATCGGGATGGGAAAATCAGGTCACTCAGCGATGCAAGGGCTTTCACATCGGGTGAGTATTCCGATTATATTTTTTCTCTCGTTATCTCACTGCACTTATGTGGATTAACTGGCAGTGGTCGACCTGCTATTTCGTTGCCAGCAATCCGTGGCAGCGTGAGTACGAAATTCGCTCCATCACCCGGCGCGCCCCAGGCATCCAACTCTCCATTGTGAAGTCGGACATCTTCCAGCGCAATCGATAATCCAAGACCAGTCCCTCCTCGTGTACGAGCACGGGATGGATCAGCGCGCCAAAAACGATCAAATACTCGCGTGAGGGATTCGGCTTCCATGCCAACTCCATGATCTCGAACGCTGACGGCAACTTCGGTTCGAGTTTCAACGCATTCTATTTCGATCACTTTGCCATCGGAGTAGTCGAGTGCATTGGCGAGTAAATTACGGACAATTCGTTCAACACGTCGGAAGTCTGCTCGAATATGTACTGGGCTATCAGGGGCAAGTAATTTGATCTGAGAATCTGCCGACTCTAAAACAACACCAAAGTCTGCGACACATCTGCGGATGAGCGCTACGAACTCAAAGTCAGTTGGTTCAAGGACTGCAACCTCGGCATCAAACCTGCTCACCTCAAGGAGCTCTTGAAGTAGCTTTTCGAATCTATCGATCTGAGCAATTAACAGCTCTGCACTTCGGGCGATTATCGGATCAAAATCTGCACGTTGTGAATAAATCACATCTGATGCCATACGCAGCGTGGTCAGCGGAGTTCTTAATTCGTGAGAGACATCAGAGACGAAGCGCTGTTGCACTTTCGAAAGATTTTCAAGTCTTCCAATCTGCGCTTCAATCGAGTGCGCCATTTCATTGAAGGCTGTACCCAGAGTTGAAATTTCATCGTTGCCGACCACTTTGAGTCGCTGACTAAAGTCACCCATTGTAAATTGAGTTGCAACGCGCGCTGCATCACGAACCGGTCGAACGACCTGTCTAACCACTAGCCAGGTAATTAGTGCGATCAAGAATAACAACACAAGTCCGGTGAAATATAGTGAATTTTGTACCAGCTCGAGTGTCGCACCTTGATTACTTAATGTGTAGACAAGAAACATGTCATATTTTCCGGAAGCTGGAATTGTTACGCGCTGACCAACATAGAGAGCTTCTATCTCGGTACCGTCTCGATATGTTAAAGGGGCAAAATCGTAGGAGAGATCGGTAGATTGAGTGAGATTTGTCCGTAATCGCGTTGGAATTGTGTCTGAGAGCAGATCATTTGATGCAAAGGTGTAATTCGGTTGATTGATCTCTTGCCCGGCCTCACCGTTATTTAACACTTTCACGAGTATCAACTCACGAATATTCTCGGTTACACCAACTGTAATTGATGTGGTGATAACGTCGTTAACAACTTTCTTTACCTCTTCTTGTGAGGCACCATCAATTAGCAGAAATTGATAGCGTGCTTCATAAAATGATAATCGAGCATCTGAGAGTGATGATTCTAGATTAACTTTTTTAATTCCATCAGAGAGTTGGCTATAGAGCGCTGACCCGGTCAACCACACCACAACGAGCGAGAGGGCAACAGTCGAGAGAATTACCTTTGTTGCCAGCGATCTTGCCAGTGACTTACTCTGCCAATTCATTAGGCAGTCCCCACTACTCCGGCCTTATATCCAACGCCTCGAACGGTCATCACAATTGATGGGTTCTCAGCATCATGTTCAATCTTTGATCGCAAGCGCTGTACATGGACATTTACAAGGCGAGTATCGGTTGTGTGGCGATATCCCCACACTTCACTTAGGAGAGCATCGCGAGTAAAGACGCGACCTGGCTCTTTTGCAAGCGCAACGAGAAGGTCAAATTCCAAACGAGTGAGAGAGATGACTTTGGCACCTCGACGAATTTCATGTGCAGTGACATCTATAACTAGATCACCGATGCTCAGCGTTCCTTTTACATCTGCATTGGTGCGACGAAGACGAGTACGAATTCGCGCTATCAGTTCTGAAGGGTGTTTAAAGGGCTTAACCATATAATCATCTGCGCCAGCTTCAAGCCCTGCAACAATATCTTGAATATCCCCTTTGGCGCTTAACATCACGATTGGCACCATAGATTCGGCGCGAATCAACTTGCAAACTTCTACTCCATCTAACCCCGGCAACATCACATCGAGGAGAACGAGATCTGGTGGATTACTCCGAAAAATATCCATGACCTCGTCTCCACGACTGACTAGATCTACGTCGATGCCGGCACCGGTTAAAACAATGCCGAGCATCTCCGCAAGATCCTGGTCGTCATCGACGACCATGACTAAGGTCATTAGCTACCGTGCTCCCAAGAGTTCAAGTACATATCTTGAGCTGGTGTGAGTACATCGATGCGACCACCCATTGAAATGAGCTTGAGTGATGCAACTTCCTTATCAATGTATTCCGGAACCATGTGAACTCCTGCTTCGAGATTCTTCGCCTCTTTGACAAGGTATTCAGCGGTGAGTGCTTGGTCTGAGAAAGACATATCCATTACTGATGCTGGGTGACCCTCGGCTGCACCAAGGTTTACCAGGCGGCCTTCTGCAAGGAGAAGAAGGCGGCGACCGTCATTGAGTACGTACTCATCTGTCTGGTGGCGCATCTTTGAATTCTTCTTCTTTGAGTTCTGCTCAAGCCAGGCAACGTCAATTTCGATATCAAAGTGCCCTGCATTGGCCAGCATCGCGCCATCCTTCATCGCTGCAAAGTGCTCATCACGAAGTACGTCGCGATTTCCGGTGACAGTGATGAAGACATCACCAATCTTTGCCGCATCTAGCATCGGCATAACGCGGAAGCCTTGCATCATTGCATCAAGTGCTTTGGTTGGGTCAATCTCTGTCACAACAACATCAGCGCCCATTCCCTTTGCGCGCTCTGCAACTCCCTTACCGCAATATCCAAATCCTGCAACAACGACGACTCGACCAGCGAGCAAGAAGTTAGTGGCACGGAAAACTGCATCAAGTGTTGACTGACCTGTTCCGTAACGGTTATCAAACATATGCTTTGTGTCAGTGTCGTTGACAGCGATCATTGGGAATGTGAGAGCGCCATCTTTTGACATCTGGTTAAGGCGGATAACGCCTGTTGTTGTCTCTTCGCAACCACCAGTAATTGTTGGTAGTAGCTCACGACGAGTTGTGTGAAGTGTGTTGACGAGGTCGCAACCATCATCAAACACTTGGTGTGGCTCAATATCCAGGGCGGCATTGATATGTGAGTAGTAACCATCGCGATCAACAGAATTGCGCGCGAAGACAGAAATTCCATATTCATGAACCAGCGCTGCTGCTGTGTCATCCTGTGTTGAGAGTGGATTAGATGCACAAAGTGCAACATCGGCTCCACCAGCTTTGAGGACGCGCATCAAGTTCGCTGTTTCAGGTGTCACGTGCATACATGCTGAAATTCGCACACCAGTAAATGGCTGTGATTTTTCAAAGCGTTCACGAATCTGTGCGAGTACAGGCATATTGCGTTCTGCCCATTCAATTTTCTTCTTACCCTCTGCAGCAAGTGATGCGTCAGCGATGTCATGCTTCGGTGTTGTATTTTGAGTCGTTGTCATAAAATGTCTCCATTACACGGTAGGTGATTTAATGCTTACCTAAGGCGTAGGGCTCTACTTACTAGGCTGCTGTAGGAGAAGATTACTGCGTCTTGCTCAAAAGAGTGAAGTCAAGACTCGCCTCAACACGGGCAAATCCTCGTATTCCAACACGGGATCAGCGTGATCAATCATTTGCCGATGAGTGCCAAGACTTCCTTCGTTAATTTCTCCATGAGTAGTTGAGAGTTAGCCTCAACGTTAAGTCGCAAAAGTGGCTCGGTATTGGAAGCTCGAACGTTAAACCACCAATCTGCGCCTTCGATTGTGAGGCCATCTAAGTGATCGACTGAAATCCCGTTCATCGCTGCGTAATGAGATTCAAGTTGCTCAATTGTTTCTTGCGCATTTGAGACTACTGAATTTATTTCACCACTCGATGAGTATCGGTTGTACGGTGCTAATAATTGGCTTAAGGTTCCGGATGACTCACTGAGTGCAGCCAGTGCATGAAGGGCTGCAAGCATTCCTGAATCGGCTTTCCAGAAATCTCTAAAATAGAAATGTCCGGAGTGTTCTCCCCCGAAAATTGCGCCTGTCTCTGCCATTAATTTCTTGATGTACGAGTGGCCGACACGAGAGCGGAGAGCAATTCCGCCTTTCTCTTCGACAAGTTCTTTTACAGTGTGGGATGAGATCAAATTGTAAATAATTGTGGAGCCAGGATCAGTAGCTAGCGCTCGATCGGCAATTAGGGCTGTGAGCGCTGAAGGATTTACCGAGTTTCCCTTTTCGTCGACTAAGAAACATCGATCTGCATCACCATCAAATGCCAACCCAATATCTGCCTTATTTTTCTTTACCGCTTTAGCCAAGTCGACTAAGTTTTTCGGATCTATCGGATTTGCCTCGTGATTAGGGAAAGTACCATCGAGTTCAAAGTACAGCTCAATTACTTCAAAAGGTAAGCGCGCAAATACAGCTGGTGCTGTGTGACCCGCCATTCCATTTCCGGCATCGATCACAACTTTAAGTTTTCTCGAGTGCGTCAGATCCACCAAGTGCAGCAGATGGTCAACATATTCATTGAGCATTGGTTGCACCTTCTCAACCCCAACGCTTCGTAATTCAATTGGCGAACCATCTGTAACAAATTTTTCAATTATGAGTAAGCCCGACTCTTTTCCAATTGGGCGAGCACCACTGAGGCATAATTTAATCCCGTTGTACTCAGCCGGATTGTGGCTGGCGGTAAACATTGCGCCGGGCATATTGAGTTTTCCAGATGCAAAATAGAGCATGTCCGTTGATGCTAATCCAATTCGGATGACATCTAGGCTCTGCGAAGTAATTCCAGCCGAGAATGCATCAGCAAACTCACTCGAGGATGGGCGCATATCCTCACCAATGACAACTGTGCCTGGTTCGCGCTGTTGTTGTAAGAAATGTGCTAATGCTACGCCGGTTGCAAAACAAAATTCAGAATCTATTTCGGTTCCAACAAGTCCGCGTATGTCATAAGCCTTAAAAATTGACATTAGATCTCCGTAGTAGTGCTGCTAATTTGGAATTGCACGTAGATGTCCACGGCGAACGCCGATGTGAGTTGAAGCAGCGGTGCGTGATGTGAGATCTGAATCTGTAACTGGAATTGATGCACCCGCTTCACGCACTGCATCTGCAATTGCCATCAAATCATCTTCACTCGGACCAGCACCATTTTCTGAAATTACCTCTTTTATAACGCTCCAACCATTTGGAACGGTCATTTTTCGCGCATGAGATTCGCAGAGGTCATATGCGTGTGGTTCGGCAAAAGTTGCTAGTGGCCCAAGGACAGCGGTGGAATCAGCATAGATATAGGTAAGGGTCATTGTTGCCAGCGAGCGACATGTCGCACGCGAGCACCCTCTACCTGAACGAACCACTGAATTCATATCTCAAGATTAGTGGTCAGTGGGGTTGCTATGGATTTAAGACACGAATGTTTGCAGTAGGTAGTAAGGCGCGAGTGAGAGTGCTTCCTGGAGTCAGTGGGAAGAAGCCATAACCACTTTGTGTTGAAACCAAAGCACCGCCATATGTAGCTTCACTTACTTTATTAAAGATGACGCTACGCACATTGGCCGGCACTTGGAAGGTGGATATTCCTTCACCGCGGATTGTAAAATCTTTAGATTTCTTATTGGTATAGACGACTGTTAAAGCTATAGCGATGTTATCGCCCGAGAAGACAAATTCTGGAGCAAGCCCTGAGACGGCCAGTGAGTATTCGACCATAGGCAGCACAGATGTACTCCAAAGGAAATCTGACTTTTCTTGTGCAAAGGTGGCCGAATAAGTGGATGCGAGTATTGGACGATCTGCGGTAATTTTCAGCGCGAACTTACTCGGAACCAGTTTTGGATTGAGTGCGATTTGGGTGACAACTCCTGCCTTGATAACTCTGCTATCAAGGCCAACTGGAATAAAGCGGCCTTTCGTGGAAATTAACTCAACTGAGATCTGAGCATCAATATCTCCCGGAGCCAGAATTCGCAATGTATGTCCAAGTGGTTTTCCAGATCTATTCAGCTGTGGAATTGCCGGGATTACCAAGGTTTTATATGGTTGATCGACAAAGTTAACAATATCGCCGCCAAGTGCCCGAAGGCCTCGACCTCTTTCGTCGATCATAAATGCATTCACGCGACCTGAACGAGGTGAGACATGAATTGCTAATTGAGCCGATCCTGGGTCGAGTGCATCGAGTCTAATATTTGTGGAGGAGTTCGCCTTCAACGTCAAAACTTTGTCAGGTCGAGCACCATCTTGACTCCAAATTTTAAGGTCAACGATTGCTTCGCTGAGACCACTATTGACTACGACGAGTCGCCCTCTGCTGGTTACATCAGCTGCGCCACCGATAAACCATTGCGAAGTTTGTGGAGAGCTACAAATAGTCGCACCACCCCACGTCCCACTCTTTGTCTGCCAAACCGGTGCTGTCATATTTTTGGCATCAACAATTAGTGGTGTCCCACCTTTGATCAGCCGCAATGTGCGTGCTGGCTTAAATACGATTGATTTCTGAGCAAGTTCCCGAATACCTGTTTGAGTCGACGGTAACGAAATCGCTCTACTCTCTCCTAAAAATGTATCTGGGCAAAGTACTGGTGGATAACTCTCTGAAAAGCCCTGTCTGGTGGAGGATCCACCGACGAGATTGCCAAAGAGAAGCGTTGCTGCAACTACGCTAGCAATAACTATCTGTCGTTGAAATCTCATGCGAGTTCCTTCTCAGAAATTTCACTCTTTCGACGCCCAGATGGAAGCGCAAAGAGTGTAAAGGTGAGCAGTGCAATGAAGTTCAGTGAAATCCACCCACGTCGAATTGAACCGTCATAGAGCAAAATCACCGGATTTGCAGTCGTCACGGCAAATTGCGGAAGTGTTAGTTCGCTTTTAATTCTTACGAGTCGCGTACCATTTTGCAGAAGTTGCCAGGAACGACTGTAGCTTTCGGTGAGAGTGATGACTCCCGGATACGGCAATGAATATTCATTAGCCTTTGATGTTGGAATTAACTGGGCAGACTTTCCAGAAATATCTGTAATAATCAAATTGCCTGTAGCTCCGACTACTTTCCACACTGTTCCAGCGCTAGTCGCCGAAGCGCGAGCAAAGCCACCTAAACCATCAATGGTTTGAATTAAAGAACCTTGAGTTGGTGCTTTCAAGAAAATATAACTGATACCAAAAGAAGCTAACGTTTTACTACTTGTAATTCCACTGCCATCGACAAGGCCGGTAACCGCTAACGCAATGTCTCCCACTACATCCCCTGCCACATCCGCATCGCCAAGGGAGAGATCTCCTCCGCGAGCGATGTAATAATTAAGCGAAGAGGCGGTTGCGCTAACCCTCTCTCGTAATACGAGAACTTTTGAATCACTTTCAATTGCCAGAAATGGTGGCAGAACTTCTCCACGAGCCGATTGCAATGGCGCCGAAGGTGCCTGGCTCACAATCCATGCTGTCGATGCACCGCCGTAAAGCGCACAGGCAATTACAAGTGCTGCCGAAGTAAAGTGGCGATAATTGAGGTGAGTATTTCGTAAACTCTCACGTACTCGATCGAGCACAATTACTGCTGACAATGTTGCCGCAAGCGTTGCAATTGCGAGGAAAATTCCAGGATAAATAATGCTCGGTGTATTGGTTCCCCTACCGGTCGTTGCAAAATTTGCAGTCAGCGATGCGACCAGCAGAAAAACGCCACCGGTAGCAGCTATGTTGCGAGCCTTCGTTGTTGAGAATGCAGCGACTAACAGAATCAGTGAGATGGGGCTAACCAACCACCATGGCAGTGATCCAACTCCCCCTGGATTTGCAAGAAGGGCAAGATTTGATCCGCCGCCACCGGAGAGTAGACCGAGATCTAGAAGGATATTTGAAGGGTTTGTTACTTCCTCCAAGCTCCACGGAATCGTGATTGCAAGTGGTGAAAGCAGAAGTGTAAATCTTCGAAATAAACGTTTCTTAAAGCGCGCTGTATCCGAATCAGTCCGAAATTCAAAATAGTCACTTGCAATCGCCGCAATCGTAAGTCCTATTAAGGCAAGGAAAATCTGTGGTGCAAATACAAAGAGCAACGCTAAAAAGAGTGAGATAGCAGCAATTTTTCGGATTGTGAAACTTTCGATCTGCCTCCAATCGAGTGTGAGATGGAGTAGAAATGGGAGAAAAATTAGTGTGACAAGGACTCCGAGGCGACCGGTATTAATGGCTGAGATTGCAATTGGGGAAAGTGAATAAAGCAACGCCGCGCTGGAGGTAAGGAATCGATTTTCGCTATATTTCTTAAGCACTAGATGCGAGGAAGTAAAAATTAAAAGTGGAGCAACAATAAAGAAGAGAGAAATTGTGATTGCAACATTTCCAAAGAAGAGTATGGATGTAATTGCAATAATTGGTGCCCATAACGGCGCCGCGCTCTTACTTCCAAGTCCAACTTCGTGCCATGGTTGAAAATAAAATTGCCAGAGGTCACTCGCACCAGATGGTGATGGCGCCAAAGTAGCACCAGAGACTGCGCCAAATCGATTTCTTGACCACAGAATCGTCAGGATCGTGAGAAAAATAAATGAGATAACGAATGGTCGCTTAAAGATTGAAATCCAATTACGAGTCGCAACTGGTGTCAGTAAATCCTCATTCTCGAAATCTGCCTCTGTGAGTGGTTCGGCTGGCATCTCTGGCGCGGTAACGTTTTCGCGTGGCTTCAAAATAAAATCTCGTAGCGCTGCAGTTGAGTTCGCAATTGCTAATCGAAATTGTTTTGCACGAGATGGAATAAAGGCACTCACAACCCGCGATGAGACTAAGCGAGTTGCTTTGCGAACTTTTCTTCCACGCACAATTTCGCCGGGTTTAACTAATAGAGATCCAATCGCCAATAACTCATCACTTGCATACCCAGGCAATTTCGCGAAGAGAAATCCAATTGAACGAAGTAACGCCGAGCCAAAGAGCTGAATTGAAAGCAGTGGAAGTAACCACCAAGTGGCATTTACCAAAAGTACGTAGGCAGCATTTTGGCGGTCAAGCAAAAGTGGGCGGTGCAAAAGTGCGCCTTTAACATCAACTTCACGACGCTCACTTGCCGACGCTTCGGCGTGATAGGCAATTGCATCGGTCACAATAATTACGCCATGTCCAGCGGCATGAACTCGCCAACCGAAGTCAACGTCGTCACGAAAGAGTTCAAGATTTTGATCAAAGCCGCCAAGTTCTTCAAAGACATCACGTCGAATCAGTGCGCCGGCGGTGCTTACTGCCAAGACATCATGAGTTCCATCATGTTGACCTTGGTCGTATTCAGATTCTTCAAGTCCAGTCCAGCGCGCACCGTTGGTTGCAATGCTCACGCCAATTTCAAGTAGGTGGGTGCGATCATGCCAACTCAAAAGTTTTGGTCCCGCCATCACAATATTTGGTCGTTGCTCTGTTGCATTGAGTAGCGACTCCAGTGCATGAGGTGCTGGTGCACAATCATCGTGCAAGATCCAAAGCCACTCTTGGGTCGATGCTGGTGCAAGTTTTTCAACAGCTGATGCAACAGCGCTTCCAAAACCAGTATCACGCGCCATTGCCACTATTGGAATGCGAGCGCCCTTAAGAAGAGCTGCCGAATTATCTTGTGAACCTGTATCTACTGCCACTAGGTAATCAATGGCGCGAGTCTGTGATGCTAGAGATGCCACAACCTCGGGTAACCAGGTTGCACCATCGTGTACAACGAGGATCGCGCTGACGCGCTGCAACGACATTGGTTAAGCTGGGCGACGCTTCAAACGACGACGTTCGCGTTCGGAGAGTCCGCCCCAAATTCCAAAGCGCTCGTCATGGGCGAGTGCATATTCCAAGCACTCTTGGCGAACATCACAGGAAAGGCAGACGCGCTTTGCTTCGCGAGTAGAGCCACCCTTTTCTGGAAAGAAAGCTTCTGGGTCAGTTTGAGCACAGAGTGCGCGCTCCTGCCAGGAAAGTTCCATATTCTCGCCATTGGCGAGTTGAATCGTTGGTCCAGCAGTGGGGGCTGATGGCTTGCCAGTAGATGATGCATCTAGGCGGATTGGCATACGCGAATCTCCTCAAGACATTTGGGTCCGGTGACGGACTTGCTTAAGGAGAATTACACGCGTGTAATCCCTTTCTGTCAACTCCCAGCGTCAGGTTCAGGGTGATTTAAAAAGAAATTGGCAGGTTTTCACTCTCAGAGATATAGCGATTCTCAAATTCTTCACCATCTAAAATCTGCGCGCCAGGAGCGATAAAGCAGTGTGAAATCTGCGCTTTCGCCCCGATCGTTGCGCCAGCGGCGATGATGCAATCTTCAATGATGGCCCCAGCCAAGACGCTCACGCCAGCGCCAAGTGTTGAGCCACCACTAATTACAGCGCTCTGATCAACGCAGGCAGAGGGTGCAATCAGTGATTGTGCGCCAACGTAATCCCGTGAGCCTTTAAAGAGTGCGCGCGGATTTCCGATATCAAGCCAATATGCATCTTCCTGATACCCATAAACACTCTTTGATTGCGCAATCAATTCCGGGAAGGTTTCCCGCTCAACAGATAGCACCACGCCTTTGGGCATGCTCTTAATAATTGATGAATTAAAAACATAGCACCCGGCATTAATCCATCGGGTGATTGGATTTTCCATCTTTTCCAGAAATGCGCTAACCCGACCATCTGCATCGGTGGGTACACATCCGAATGCTCGGGCATCTTCAACTTCAATCAGGTGCAAGGTGACATCAGCCCCATGTGCTTCATGGAAATCTATCTGCGCTCGCAAGTTATGTTTACTTAGCACGTCACCATTAAAAATAACTACCGATTCATCGGGTCCAAGATCTGTCAACGCTGATGCCGCATAAGCAATTGCGCCACCGGTACCCAGCGGGCTCTCTTCAACTGCATATCGAAGATCCATCCCCCACTTGCTACCATCACCAAAATAGGGGATAAAAACTTCAGATAGGTAAGAAGTTGCAAGTACCAAAGTCGTAACGCCAGCTGCTTTGGCAGCAAGAATTTGATGTTCGGTTACTGGCAATCCTGCAATGGGCAGCATTGGCTTTGGAATCTCAGAGGTAATTGGTGCAAGCCGAGTGCCTCTTCCGCCAACCAACAAGATCCCGACTGTCATTACTTATCCAGTGCTTTCGAAATTCGAGCAGTGGCATCGGCGATCGCGAGATCGGTGGCAGTCATTGCGATTCGAATATGGTGTGAACCATCAGGGCCATAAAAAGTCCCTGGTGTCACAAGAATCCCTAATCCGGCAAACCAATCCACGGTTGTCCATGCGTCTTCATTGCGAGTGCACCATAAATAAAGCCCAGCAACACTTTCATCAATGCGAAAGCCCGCTGCTTCTAAGACTGGTCGCAAAGTTGCACGTCGCTTGTTATATCGATCTCGCTGCTCGCTCACATGATCACTATCTGCAAGTGCCACTGTCATAGCTTGTTGAACTGGCAGTGGCACCATCATTCCGCCATGTTTCCTGATTTCTCGAATCGTGCCGATCAGCGCCGAATCACCAACTAGAAATGCGGCGCGGTAGCCAGCCATTGACGAGCGCTTGGAGAGTGAGAGCACAGCAAGAATATTTTTATTATCGCCATCGGTGTAGTTAAAGATAGATGTCGGAGTAGTGCCGTCGCCAAATTCTAAATAACACTCATCCGAGATCACTACCGAGCCTTCTCGTCGAGACCATGCAATCACTTCGCGCAGCTCTGATTCGGTGTGGACTCTGCCAGTTGGGTTTGCTGGTGAATTTACCCAAGCAAGATCTGCCGCCGGCCAATTCGCCGCGTCTATATCAACTGCCAACTCCTTACTATTTCCAAGAAGAGCCCCAACCAAATACGTTGGGTAAGCGATTTTTGGATAGAGTACAAATTGTGACTCTAGAAAAGTTGGCAGCCACGCCACTAATTCTTTGGAACCAATAAGTGGCAACACATCAAAGTCCCCAGTGATGCCTAAATTTTTAATTGCCCACGTGCGAATTGCTGCTTGAAGTTGTGGAGTACCAGCAGTTGTCGGGTACCCAGGAGAATTTGCGTTTTCAATTAACGCCCTTTGAATAAATTCAGGGGTTGGATCAACCGGTGTTCCTTGTGAGAGATCAATTGCCCCTCCTGGATGTTGACGTGCCTTCACTCCAAATGGAGCAAGTGCATCCCAGGGGAAATCAGGAAGTTTTTTTCTCAATGGAAAGCAGATCGACATGGTCGTGGTTGGTTAGGCCGACCTTGGCTGCTCCACCTGGAGAACCAATTTCCACAAAGAATTCGGTATTGATTTTTGGAAATTCTTTCCACTCGCCAGGAACGTCGTCTTCGTAATAAATTGCTTCAACTGGACAGACTGGCTCACACGCGCCGCAGTCAACGCACTCGTCAGGTTGGATGTAAAGCATACGATTGCCTTCATAGATGCAGTCGACCGGGCATTCTTCGATACAAGACTTATCCTTCACATCAACGCAAGGCTGAGCAATCACATATGTCACGGGGTACCTCCAGATGGCGCCGTTTGAGTAGATGGCCATTCTAACCGTGCAGCATCAACTTCGCACGATTAATGTGGGCACATGAGTCGCGCAAAGGCAGTTCTTGATCCAAGCCTCTTGGGGATGCGGCTCACAATTCGACTCAATGATCCAGATGGTGGATATCGTGATCTCGTTGGGATTCTCGAGAATATGACATCAATCCGAAAACGAGACGGCGATCTAGTGAGCTTTAATCCAGACGATATCGCCATTGTTCATGAGATTAAGGTCGCTGTATCTCGGGCCGGTAGCGGTGCACCACTTTCGTTGCGTATTGCAGAACTTGAAAATCTATCAACCGTGACATGGCCGCCCCGAAAATCCGAGATGTTCGGTAACTGGCAGGTGCGCGTTTCAGAAGGATCAACTTTCCGAGCAAATTCAGTATTGCCACTTGGAACACCACCTTATGGTGAGCCTGGAGTCGATCTCGAGAGTGCGTTGCAACACATTGGCGAGATTTATGCCGCAGCCAATCTCCCAACCGTGGTGCATCTGCCGCTACCGATGTATCAAGATTTCAACGACTATCTCATCGATGCGGGTTGGCAGATCAAAGTTGATGCGCAATTTTTAGTTCAAGATTTGAATGAGAGTCCAATCCTGACAGAGATTGAAAAGCAAAACAATCTTGAAATCACCATTGAAAGTGAAGCAACCGATGAATTTCTGGCGCTACACGGAGATCAAATTTTGAAACCGATTATGAATTCATACCCGGCTAACTATGTTGCGCTAAAAATTGGTGACGAATATGTTGCCACCGCCCGAGTAGCAATCCTTGATCACTGGTCGATTGTTACTCGACTTTATATAAGTCAGAGCCATCGACGGCGAGGGTTCGCCGAACTCCTAATGAATGCGCTGATGGAAATTGCTCGCCAGGCGGGGGCGACTAAGGTGGGTTTGCAAGTTGATTTGGCTAACCCAGGGGCACTTGCGCTCTATCAAAAGCTTGGCTTCAGATACCATCACAACTATCAATTTTTACAGAAAGAGAAAGAAGGCGAGGGATCATGCTAAAAATCTATGAAACTCGCTCTCGCGAAGTGCAAGAAGTGGTTGGCCACAATGGAGAGCTATCGATTTATTGCTGTGGGCCTACCGTTTATCGCGATGCACACATCGGAAATTTGCGAACATTTCTCTTGGCAGATCTCATCGCACGCGCTGCCACAGTTTCGGGATTGAAAGTGACTATGGTGCAAAACATCACCGATGTCGGACATATGGCTAATGATCTAGATGATAGTGACTCCGAGGATAAAATCCTCTCTCAATCAAAAGCTGAGAAAATAGATCCATTTGAAATTGCCCGTAAATATGAAGCACGATTTCATCACGATCTAAAAGAACTTAATATTCATCCAGCTTCGGCTTATCCGCGTGCCAGCGAAAGTATTGATTTAATGATCGATACCATCCAAAAACTTATTGAAAACAAGCACGCCTACGTTGGTACTGATGGAAATGTTTATTTCGATGCTCAATCATTTCCGAGTTACGGCGCAATCAGTGGCAACCGACTAGATGCGCTTAAACCTGGGTATCGACATGATGAGAATGAAGATAGTGGAAAGAAATTTCATGCTGATTGGGCGCTCTGGAAAGTCGCCAAGGATCGCACTCAAATGGTCTGGCAAACACCGTGGGGCAGTGGTTTTCCAGGGTGGCATATTGAATGTACTGCGATGTCGATTAAATTCTTGGGTGAAAAGATAGATTTACATGTAGGTGGAATCGATCTGCGCTTTCCGCACCACGAAAATGAACGAGCACAATCTAATTCTCTGACCAGCACCGAAGTTGTCACACATTGGATTCATGGCGAACATCTCTTATTCGAAGGTCGAAAAATGTCGAAGAGTGCCGGCAATGTCGTACTCCTAAAAGATATCGTTGAACGAGGAATTGACCCGCTAGCAG